>Ga0315310_10000683_pt1 | contig 21736 bp, 32 predicted proteins | sample TDP5_MG_FD_203630 | JGI IMG/M metagenome (GOLD analysis project Ga0315310, IMG submission 203630) | Freshwater sediment microbial communities from Lake Towuti, South Sulawesi, Indonesia - TDP5 | ecosystem: Environmental > Aquatic > Freshwater > Lake > Sediment | place: Indonesia: South Sulawesi...
GCAGGGGACCCCATCACACCCTCAACCTTTCCCAGGGGTTTTATGCTTATGGAGACCTCTCCCCTGGGGACGCCCTCCCCCACCTCAGGCTTACGCCTCCTGGAGAGAACATAGGCGCCGGCCGCGAAGGCGGACACCAAAGCAACAGCCACGCCAGCAGCCTTCCTCTTGTCATTCATCTCGATCACGTAATCTTTTATATCTTCGAAATAAAAAAGTATGGTGTATGAGAGTCAACCTTAATCCTCCCGCCTGGAAGATCATAGTCGCTGTAGTCCTCATCCTCCTCACGGATATCTACCAGGCGCTAATATTCTTGGGGAGGATGCCGGAGACGCCTTACGAGGCATTCACTATCATACTACACGCCCTCATACTCGCCTTCACGTTCCTGTCTACGGGGGAGAAGCCAAGTGGATGAACTGATAGAGGCTATTGAGAAATGGCTTAAGGCACACCCGAACCCCCGAGAGAAGATACTCGTAGTGGGAAGTCGGGAGTTCAGCGCCGTGGAGGTCCTGGACGAGATCAAGAAGAATACACGGATGGGGCAGATGTTCAGGAGGAACATCATGCAGTACGCCACGGGGATGTTCCTCAAACACATAGGGGAGAAATAAACTGTCCGTCCTCCTCGCCAGGCCCCGTTTCGACACGGCCTCTGAGCACTCGCACGCCTGGGCTGAGGAGATTATCTCGGAGTCCGCTAGTATCCTCTTAAGAGACCTCTCAGAGGAGGAGGCTGTCAAGACAAGGGTTCAGGAGGAGATAGAGGAGGAGAACCCTGTAGCCTTTATTTTTTATGATCATGGCAGCCGCAGGCGATTTATTGGGCAGAACATGGGAGCCCTACTGGACTACGTAAGCTCTAGGCTAATGAAGGGGCGCCTCGTTTATTCCATGTGCTGCCTCTCCGGTTCAGCTCTCGGCCCCAGGATCATAGGGGCGGGGGGCCTCGCCTTCTTCGGGTACCGGGAGGAGTTCGGATTCTTCTTGGGTTCAGCCGAGTCTGCCTTCAGGGAGTCCGCTAACTCTGGGTGGGTTAAGCTCTTGGAGGATGAAAGCGTTGGGGGGGCCCTCAACGCCATGCTTGAGAAGTTCAACGAGTGGCTCGACTACTACACGGAGGGACCCGGCTCAAAGGATCCTAATGCACCCCTCATAGGGAGCTGGCTTGTCCATGATAGGGACTGCCTCGTAGTGCTGGGAGATATGAACCTGAGGCTGGTTGATATACCTACACCACCGAGGCCCGACCCCGCCTCTCTGTGGGATATCTTTGTGGGCTTCATCTGGGCTATCTTAGATAGCTTCGGACTCTAACCCCACTCGTCTCCCGCGAGGATCCTCCTGTAGAGTTCCAGGTACCTCTTGGCCATTATTTCACGGGAGAAGTTCTGCTCAACTATCGCCCTGCAGTTCTCGGGCCTTATCCTGTCCACGTACCTGACCATGCCGATCATCTCCTCAGGAGTGTTACAGACAAAGCCGTTCACCTCGTCCAGAACAATCTCAGGGATAGCCCCATCCCTCAGGGCCACGACTGGTGTCCCACAGCAGTTCGCTTCAACCGCCACTAGCCCGAAGGGTTCTCCCATCTGAGAGGGGAACAGGAGGGCCTTAGCGTCCTGCAGTAGCCTCACCTTGAGCTCGTGAGGGGCCTCCGTGTGGAGCACTATCTGCTCTCCGTCGCAGTGAGGCTTAACTTGCATACTGAAGTAGGGCTCCTCATAGGCCCCGCCCACCAAGTCGAGACCCATGCCCAGCTTCTTCGCTACGTGGATAGCTACGTGGGTTCCTTTGAAACTCGTGAAGCGTCCTACATAGACCAATCTAGCTCCCTTCTCAGCCTTGTAGGGGTAGGCGTCTAGGTCGATTCCATTGTAAACGAAATGAACATGAGTGTTCAACTGCCGGGCATATATCTCGGCCATGAACTTGGATATCGCTATCAGATTCATCTTCTCAAAGGGCTTCGTCTTGAAGCCTAGTCCGCCATGATGGGTGGCGCAGACTTTGAGGCTAGGATTCTCCATCTTCGCCAGATAGGGAAAGTGGAACCACGTGTGCGAATGGACTATATCGAAGTCTTGTAGTTTGTCTTTGTAGACTTCGTATGCCTGTTTTTCCATTTCATACCAGTCTACTTTACCCCAATCAGTTCCATATTTAAGGACAGATTCAACGGTCTCGTACAAGAACCCCTTAGGGGGAATCTGACTTCCCTTCGGTGCGAAGAGCACGACCTTTTCACCTAGCTCTGTCAGCCCGCAGGCAAGATCCCAGACCACCCGCTCTAATCTTATGGTTGAGTTATGAGCTCAATCTCCATATGTCGCGGGAGGGCAGGTTATAAAAGGCGAGCTAATGAGCGCGATTCGATTCGGCCTCAATTATTCATCACCCATTTTTCCTTTCCCTCTTTAATTAGCCCTTGAAGATATTGTTTATAGAGGGGTAGATCCTCAACAAATTTCTCCTCTTTTATCGGCGTGCCCTCCATGTAAAGGCTCAAATCAGCATGATAGTCGAAGATCTGCTTCATCAGGTCGGGCCTTGAGGACTGGTTGAAGGCTTGGCGGCTGGGTTTGAACCCTGCTTTCTGGAGTGCATAGCTCAGGGTCGGCGCATCATAGGCAGATTCGTGTCCTCCCCAGAGTAGGGCGTGAAGCTTCCCCAGAGGCGTGACAGCCTTCTGGCACTCAGGGTTTATCTCGTCGAAGTATCCTAGGTCCTCCTCCATGTACTTGCGTATCAGCAGCTCCGCGTCTGGAACCGCCAGCCTTAAGATCCCGTCTCGCTTCAGGACCCTATGACATTCCTGGAGGAAGATCATGCCCTCGTCGACCGTCAGGTGCTCAAGGAAGTGGGATGCAACGATGTAGTCGTGGCTGTTGTCTGGAAAGGGCAATTTACGGGCGTCGAGCCTCTGGAAATTGTATCCATAAGCCTTAGCGTAGGCCTCGAGGTCGAGAACGTCGACGTTCAGCCAGAAGGTATCCTCTGTGAGGAGCATATTCACGTAGGAGCCCACATTGAGGCCTCTCTTTGGACCCCCCTTCGGGATGATGACGGGCTTGGGATACCAGTCCGTCTCCTTGTGGATGACAGTGTGAGTGGGGCCGCAGATCTCTGCTACCTTCTCAGTCCACCATTTATAGTGTTTTAAGTTCACGTGAGTTATGTCCTTGGTCTGGAAGAGGTCGTCTACCTCCTTGTAGGCTATCCAGTGAATACCCCGCCTAGAGACCCTGGCGAGCTCCCGGAGGGCCTGCTCCGTATGGGCCTCGGGTATGTGTTCTAGGAGCTCTATGCTGACCACCAGGTCGAACTTCTTGTCCTCGTAGTAGCTCAGGTCCAGGACGGAGGCGACCCTCATCTTGTCCGTGGCCCTCATCTTGTAGGCGAAGGTGGATATGTCGAAGCCTTCGGCGGGGATCCCCGCATTGTTGAGCCTAGCCACTAAGAATCCATAGCCACAGCCTGCGTCAAGCACGCTCTCAGGCTTCAGCGACTTTATGTAATCCAAGAACTTCAGGTTCTCCGGGAAGTCGGCGTAAGTCCCACGGTAGCCCTTGGCCTCGCCCTTACCGTCCCAGACGAAATAAGAACGGTCGAACTGTGCCTCCAATTCCTTAGGCGATATATTACTTGGCAGTTTAGACATCTCTTGTCGTAACGCTCCCGTCACTAAGTACCTTTAGATCTCCAAGGTGTGATAGCTTTACCTCAGTGAAGATCCTCACCTCATAACCCTTCTGGTTGGCCTTCTCGTAGAAGCTGAAGTCCTCGGATGGGGCGTCGTCCTCCTCCCAGTGGAACCAAGGCTTAGGAACTGCCTCGAAGACCTCCCTCTTAATGAGGCAGCAGCCCATGCCGGTGACGTCTACTCTAATCCAGTTGCCTGTCCAACGCTGTATTGGAGTATAGCCGCCTTCGACCTTGAGCCAAGCCGCATAATTAAATCCAATCTTCTGTTTGGCCCTGTAGAGCCCCGCAGCTATGGAGGCGTTGCACTCGTAAAGCATTCTGAGGGCCTCATTAGGGTCGTCCGGGGGCTGCTCAAAAACGTGGTCGCTGTCAATCCAGAATAAATGAGTCGACCCTGCGTCTAGGGCCTGCTGGGCTAGGATATTCCTAGCAAGGGGGAGTGAAGGGACCCTGCACATGCGAGGGATCTTGTCGCACCAGTCTAGGGGTTTGAACCTAAGTGGACCCCAGACGCTCTCCACGAACTCGGCTGGAAGACCTCCCGTGTGCGGAAGCAGAATAGCTATCTTCGGCTTTTCAATTCCCTTAGGAGCTTCACGTTCCCATGCCATGTTTAATCCTTCCGTCCTTTTATTGGCATCAATTAAATCTCTGCTCAAGGTTTAATTAGTCTTTTCTCCCCATCTCTGAGCCGTCTTCACCAGCACCTGGTTCACCTTGAGGAGGTCCACGGATTTGTAGTGGCTGCACTGGACGGACTTGTCCACCCATATCTCGTAGCCCAGTTCCTTCGCCTTCAGGCACCATAGGAAGTCCTCGCCTCCGTCGCATATCCCGTCGGGACCGTAGCTGAGCCTGAACCAGTTGCCTCCCATTCTCTCGAGGACCTCCCTGTGGATGAGGATGCAGGCCATACCCACGGCGTCCACGGAGATGAGTGTCTCGGGGCTCTGGAGCTTCGCCCTGTCCACGTGCCATCCCTTCTTGTCTCTCTCCATGACTGTTGGATAGGGTAGGAGGTCCTGCTCCCATTCTCCGCCTTTCTCCCCTCCCATACTGCTCCAGCAGACGCCTGAGACTATCTTCTTCCCGTGCCTGAGAAGCCTGTCCGCCACGTCTACGGGCGGCACTATATCGCTGTCGACAAAGAGGATCCACTCGAACCTTGAGCCGAGGAACCTCTTGACAGCGTTGTTGCGGCTACTGTCCACCGGCATACCCTGAGGCAGGTCAACTCCGATGAACATAGGATTTCTCAGAGCAATATTGAGAAGGGTCGAGACAAGCTCCGTCTTCACCTGCCCTGTATTGGGCACCGAGATGAGGATTCCCCCATGTGCCTCTTCAACGGGGGTGGGAGGCTCTTCGCTCCAATCCTTCAGGGTTGGTGGGTCAAAGATGGTCTTGGCGTGCCAGGCGTAGGGCCCCTGGATATGGTGCTCGTATTTCTCCTTTCGTCCCTCTGGTGTTGCGTACGCATAGTGCTTGATCCTGAGGTTGGTTTCAAGCCCAGTATCCTTTGGAGCGTTTATTACGTATGCAGGTGCGTCCCCACAATGCTCCTTGACCTTCATGTACTCAGGGCTCTCGTCGGGCTTCACCCTGAACAGGTGCCTCCAAGCCCGGTTTCTGCTGTCAGGGCTCCATGCCCCATCGACCCTGTACTGGGTCTCGTTCCACATATCGCAGAGGCAGAAGCTGTACCAGTCGTACTTCTCATCGGCGATAAGGTCTCGGACTACGCTCTTGAATCGATCTTCCATAATCTGGTCGCTGTCTATGACGAGTATCCAGTCAGGGTTCCTCTCAAGGGCCAGCCTGTAGAGTTCCTCCCTGACTAGGAACTCGTCGTCAACCCCGAAGATCATCGGCTTCTCTGTTTGGTGGACTACCGCTTTAGGGTACTTGCAACATATCTCAACAGTTCGGTCGGTGGAGCCTCCGTCCAAGATCACTATCTCGTCCACGTACTGGCTCAGGTCGTCGAGAGCCCTCTTGAGATACCGTTTCTCGTCATTGTAGGTGAGCATCATGGCGACAAGTTTCAGTGGTCTCTCCTTGAAGCCGTTCTCCTTCCATTTCCTGAGCTTAGGTAGGTCGCTCATTCGGTATATGTGGAAGCTGGGTATTGTCGTGTCGCACCAGAGGTCGAAGCCGAGAGACTGTGCTCTTACGGCGAAGAACCTGTCTTCACCCCAGTCCTCCGGGGCGTCTTCGGTTCTCTCGAAGCTCACACCGGCCTCAAGGGCTCTCCGTGAGATTAGGTAGAGCCCGCCGAAGCCGCCGACCTTCACGAGGGGCTCGTTTCTCAGCCTCTTAAGCCCGTCCGGTGGAAAACCGTACTTCTGGTAGAACCAGGCGCTGGGCAGGGCCCCATGGGGGTCGTCGGCATACCACTTGGTCCAGCTTATCTCGGTGATTATGTCCTTCCCCCGGCTCAGGAGCTGAGTTAAGGTTTTAGGGTGCAGGTAGGTGTCGGAGTCAACCAGCAGGAGGTAGTCGTAGCCCTTAGCCCTCTCAAGAATCTTGGCCTTCATCTCAATTATGTTTGAAACCAGTTTAGGGGTCCAGTGATGGGTGTTCTCGTCTGTGATATAGATGTTTCCAAAGTCCATAGAGACGTAGACCACAGGCTTCCCTACGCTCCACTCCGATAGGATTGCCCTCGAACCCTCCTCAAGGTCGCTGAGGATGAAGAAGTACTCGTAGCCCGGGGGCTTCTCAAGTCCATCTAGGGACTCCAAGAACTCCCTGAGGATCTCAGGCTTCTGCCTTATGCAGCTTGAAATTAGGACTCTCAAGCCTCTCAAATCCCCTCTGCATCGCGTATATTTCTACGGGGTTGTTAAGCCCTATGCTCTCGATGAACCAGCTTCCCTCCCCCATGTCCGTCCTATGTGTAGCCACCTCGACGCCGTCCACGATGAACGTAACCTCGCCTTCCCTCCAGTCTATCTCTAGGACCGTCTCCTTCGTCCAGTCCTGCCCCGGCATCTCGGATTCATATGTCTTCCCGTTGAAGCTACTCATGGCATAATGGCTTCCGTGTCGCAGGAGGAAGGTGATTATACCCTCCTCAGGGAAGCCGTGGTGGTTCTCGAAGCCCAGTGGGAACACCCTCTCAGACCCCCTTGTGCAGTACGCTCTGACGGTTGCCCTGTACCTGCCATAGCTGAACCTCTTTTCAAGGGTGTACATGGAGGCGATGGTGTGAGTGTTAGTCACCGGCTTGGTTCGGACCACGTAGCCTACGCCGTCGAAGTAGCAGAGGCTCCATGGGTCGCTTCGGGTTCCGAGGCAGCCGAGACTCACGGCTCCACGATCCTGTAGGTCACGTCCTTGGTCTTCAGGAGCGTCTCGATCGCCGTCCTTTCAGCCTTGCCTTTTCCCGTGAGGATTACTTCCACGTCCGGCGGCGGGGGCCTCAGCCTCTTGACCTCAGCCTCCATCTCAGCTTCGGTCAGCTCCTCAACCCTCCCCGTCGCCATGAGCTTCCCGAAGAGGTCTTCGTCGTAGAGCTCCGCGAGGCACTTTCGATTCTCGTCGTCGTAGACCCTGACGATTATCTTCTCCACGTTCTCGTACCAGCCCTCAGGGTAGTTGATCCTAGGCGCCATAGGCGGCGTCGTCGTGTCGGCTCTAATGAATCTCCTAACCATTTCTCTCACCTCCTATGGGGTATATACCTCCAAACCCCGGGGGCTCGAGGCTGGGCTGCTGAAGCTGGTGGTTATGGTGCTCGTGACTCCGCTGTGAATATAAACCGAGGTATTGGCAGCGTCGCAGCTTAGGAGGTTAGCCCCGTCATACGCCAGACCATGGGGGTTCGAGGCTGGGCTGCTGAAGCTGGTGGTTATGGTGCTCGTGACTCCGCTGTGAATATAAACCGAGTCGCTGAGCGAGTCGCAGCTTAGGAGGTTAGCCCCGTCATACGCCAGACCCGCGGGGTTCGAGGCTGGGCTGCTGAAGCTGGTGGTTATGGTGCTCGTGACTCCGCTGTGAATATAAACCGAGTCGCTGAGCGTGTCGCAGCTTAGGAGGTTAGCCCCGTCATACGCCAGACCCGCGGGCTGGGTCGAGGCTGGGCTGCTGAAGCTGGTGGTTATGGTGCTCGTGACTCCGCTGTGAATATAAACCGAGAAGCTGAACATGTCGCAGCTTAGGAGGTTAGCCCCGTCATACGCCAGACCATGGGGGTCCAAGGCTGGGCTGCTGAAGCTGGTGGTTATGGTGCTCGTGACTCCGCTGTGAATATAAACCGAGCTATTGGCAGCGTCGCAGCTTAGGAGGTTCTTCTCAGGAGGAGCCGGCGGAATCAGCGCGGGGATAAAATAGGCTCTCGGCTCAACCCGACGCATGTCGTAGAGCCCCCGTGAACCAAAGCTGACGCGCGGCGTTTCACGTCCCCCCGCCCAATCACCGCACACCGTCGAAGCAGACCATGTCCCCGCTGACGGTGGCGACCACGTAGACCCTTTTGAAGTCGTCAATATCCATCGCCTCAGCCTCCCCAGGCTCAAGGACGAAGCCGAAGCCGCTGTAAGGACGATTCGTCTCACCGCCCACGTAGATGTCGCCGCTGTTCCCGCTCAGGGCCTTCAGCTTCAGTGAGAGGACGGCTCCGCTGTGCAGGACGGCCCCGCCTGAGGCCGCCGTAACGATTCTTATTAGACCGGTCTTCACCTCGGTAGGGACCTCAATGGCTAGCACGTTGCCTGAGACACTGACGGCTTCGCCTGAAACCTTAGCTATCACCGTCTCTCCGCTGATTTTCACGACCTCTCCTGAAACTTTGACTACGTTTCCTGACACGCTAGTTAGAATAGTTTCTCCAGAAATCTTGGCAACAACAATTTCCCCGCTTATTTTGGCTATGACCGTCTCGCCAGAAACCTTGCCTAGGACCGTTTCTCCGCTGACCTTCACGGCCTCCCCGGAGACTTTTCCGATGACGGTCTCACCACTGACTTTTACTGCATCCCCTGAGATAAGGGATCTAAGGGTCTCGCCACTGATTTTGCCGATAACAGTCTCTCCGGAGACCTTTACAGCCTCGCCGGAGATCTTAGCGACTTCCCCTGAAACCTTCCCTATGATAGTCTCGCCACTGATCTTAACGACTTCACCACTAACCTTAGCTATGACGGTCTCCCCAGAAACGCCTGCTATGAGGGATTGACCTGAGATCTGTACTACTTCCCCCGAAACCTTGGCTATAACGGTTTCTCCACTGATCAGAACCACAGCTCCGCTTTCCTGGTAGATATGCTGTCCCGAGATCTGAACAACCTCTCCAGAGATCTTAACGACTTCACCTGAGACCTTCGCGATGACGGTCTGACCTGAGACCAGGACAACTGCGCCGCTCTCCTGATAGATGTGCTGCCCAGATATGTGGACAACCTCGCCAGATACCTTAACCGTCTGACCTGAGACCAGCACGACAGCCCCAGAGGTCTGCTTCCTGCTGCACTCCAAGAGGAAGTAGGTTCCATCGGTTATGCGGGGCGACATCGAGATAGCGGCATTGTCCGCCACGGTGTAGGGGTTAACGAGTCCGGGAGCGGCTATTGTGAGCTGGTTAAGGACCGTGTTCACGTTGATGATAGTGACGGTCTCAGCGTTAGGAGCCAAGTCCCAGATACGGGCCTCCCCCAGGCTGAAAACCGAGGCATCGACTACTGGTATAATGACGGCGCCTGCAAGGACGTTCCCACTCAGCAGAGAGACGTTCGGGTTCACAAAGGGAGGATCCACCGTCAAGACACCCGTAGCCCTAACCCAACTCAGCACCCTGCGGAGTTGATCCCTCATATCGCCTGTCAGGAGGAGTATCTGGGCGTCCGTCCAGAAGAAGTTGGGCTCGTCCATTCCCTCAGGGACCGTGGGATCCCATAGGCTTATGACCGTAGAGCCGTCCGCAAGGCCATCCGCTGTGGCCTGTCCTTGCTTCATGAAGGGCTGGAGAACCCTTCTAACTGTTTCTATTTCGCTGCTTATGGCGGGGGCACACTCCTTTCAAAGGCGAACTCATGTACCTCAACTGGCTCAAGGTTCTTCAAGTTAATCTCATTAATAGGTTTAGCAAACTCACAGTCAGGATGAGATGGAAAGCCAAAAGAGATCTGTCTAGCGACGCCTGCAGTTAGAGGTGGAGGCACCATGGTCTCGGGCTCTATGATGATCTTCTTATTTTCGAGGTCTATTTCTGCAACCGCCCCACACTTCTTGCACCTATACTTCATCCTCATCATCTCCATACGCCCGTCAACTGAAGGGCTAGTCTCCTCAGCTCCGCCACTATCGGGTCGAGATACACTCCCTTAATCATATCCCAAACCGCAACGGGAACGAGCATATAAAAGGCCTCGATTCCGCAGTAGGCGGTCTGGGCTACATGAAGGTTAGTCACCTGATGGTAAGCAAAACCTCTAACAGGGAATATCCCGCTGGTATCTGGGATACTCACCATGTCTGGCATCCGGATCACGGCGGCAAGTGGGGTTGCTGGAGGAGTCTGATCAAGCCAAAAACTGTAACTGCACCACCATGGCAGGCTTGTGTGCCAGTTAGCTGGTCCAGCAGTGAGAAACACGAAGCCCGGGGGAACAGGGAAGATCACTACCGCCGTTGCTCCTGGAGCCAAGACAAACTCTGCCACCCCGAAGGCGGGAACTGCTAGACCCGCCTGGATCAGGGCTCCGTACAGCCGATACTTGTCAAGGGTGAGCGTGTAAAGACTTGTCCTCTTCTGCTCCTCGAGGATTTCCTTAAGGCGTTCTAGATCTAGTGGTTGCATCTAAGTTTAGCCTCCTACGCTGCGGGGATTGGCGTCACAAGCTCGTAGATTCCAGCATCTAACTTGTCGTGTAGGCCGAGTTCTGATATGAGGTCTCTCTCCTCTTGTGAGGTGATGGTCCTCTTGTTTTCCAGTCCCCATGCCATCTTATCCCAGATGGTTAGCCTCCTTAGCTCTAACTCTGCCTGTGCAAGAATCCCCACGTGACCTGTTCCAGAGAAGACGGCGACCCTCATATGGCTTAGGGCGGGGATCCAGAGCTCCAAAGGTCTTTCGTATCGGGTAATGGTCCCATAGTTCGGGAAACAGATGGGATACAAGGTCAGGAACAGCTTCCTATCCCTGTACACTCGGATCTCAAGATCCCCGAGGTTGGCTACGGGTCTATTCGCCCAGACCTTGGTGAGAACCAGCTTGTATCCGTCGGGGCAGGTCCTCTCTATGATCGCTGTTTCGTTTGGTAGTCCCGCCGCTGGGTTGCCGGCGTAGGTTCCTACTACTGTGTGCTGAAGGTCTCCCTTTGGGTAAGGCATTGGCAGTTTTCCTCCCCTTATATTTCTCATAATCTGGAACTTGTCTGCCAGTAGTTGCTCGTCCTCGGTGAGGTTTTCGTACGTTATTCCCATGCTCAGCTTATCCGCTACACGGTAGTGCTGAACTTCCCAGGTAACCCTGCTCTGATAGTTGGCGATGGGAAGCGCCGCGGCGTTGTATTCGAAGACTCTCGCATCGCGGTCAAAGGGAATATTCAGAGGAATATAGTCATCAAGGACGGGGACGGCGGCGCCGAAGGCGAGGATGTCCTCGAACCTCTTGTCAGCTACCGTCCCCTCTATTCTTACGCTGACGCTTGCGTTTCTGTCAAAGCTGGCGCTCCTGAGCCAGACCAGCCAAGGCTCAATCTCAGGAATCTCTGAATAAGTGGTCAAGGTTGTGGCTGGCAGGGGGTTAACCAACCTCGTTTCAGCGAACTTCTCAGGCGGATACTCGACAAGACGCAGTACCTGACTCATAACCGACATTTTCCATCAGGTACTCAAAAAGGGATAACATTTAAAAAGACTTATGCCTTAATACCCACTCAAGTGGGTAGTGGGTATTTTGGATGCACAAGAACTGCCCTTGAAGCTGAGGAATAAAAGCGAGATTACCGCCTATAATTGGATAAGAAGAAAATACCCTCAAGAAGAAATCGTCTACTACCCTTCAAACTCCCCCGATTTTATACTTTCCAACGGTCAGGCTTATGAAGTCAAACGGGGCTACCCTGATAGGGAAAATCGAATACACATCCTTATGTCAAGTAGGACGCAACTAGGTAAGATTGTAAGGGACTATCCACAGACGAGTATTCTGGTGGTCGTCGGTGATGCGGTCTCCGAGTTCCCGATCCTGAAGATAATTAAGGAGGAGGTTGAGAATATCGTAGTTCACTCTCCAAAGATGGTGAAGATAAGCATAACGATCTTTAAGGACCAAAAGGATTGGCTTGAGAAGAACCACATAGAACTCAGCGGTCTTGTCCAGGAGATGCTTGAGAAAAGGATGAAGAATGTAAAGTACCTGTAGGTGAAGTGGTTATAAATAGGCTGATCTGGAACCCGAACCCGCTTCGGATGATTCTTGGAAACATCTATGCCCGACACAAGTGGTACCTAGGAGAGATTCGGCTGAGACTCAGGGCACGGAAAGCAGTCCCTTCATTGAAGCTAGTCCTCTTTAGCCCCTTCTTTTATGCTAAGACCTGCATAGCTGTTTCCTACTTCATAAAACTTCTAGCCATAGCAACGGGAGAATGAGGCGATGGGAAGGTCCCAGTACCTCTAGGGAGAAAAATAACATGGATAAGAGGCCTCTGGAGCCAGAAGAGTATGATGCCATCTTTCGAGATGTTCCTCATTACAGGGGTCCACCTGAGGGCTCACCCTACTATCCCCTCTGGAAGACGATCCTAGAACTTCTTGAGCCTGGATGGAGGATAATAGATGTCGGGTGCGGACCGGGGCAGTTCGCTAGGCTCTGTGTCAATGCTGGACACCCCTACGTCGGCCTCGACTTCTCCGAGGAAGCCATAAATCTGGCACGGAGCCGGGTCCCCGAGGCTAAATTCTGTCTAACCGACGTCGCCATAGACCGCTACCTCATAAGGAAGGGAGACTACGATGTCGCCACGTTTGTTGAGTTCCTCGAGCATGTGGAGGACGACTTGGGAATACTCGGCTCCGTCCCTGTAAGAAAAAACGTGATCATCTCTGTTCCCAACTACGGCGGAAGGGAGCACTTCAGGTTCTTCAACTCCATAGAATCAGCGATATCTCGATATAGAAAACTCGTATATTTTTTGAAGTGTGGCGAGCTCTCTTGGGGGACCACAACCCGAAGGGTGTATCTGCTCTTCGGAGTTAGAGCCCCTTAACGATCTCTAGGATTTCCCCCGCCGTCTTCTTGACCGAGTAGTTTTCCTCAGCTATTCTCCTTGCCCTCGCCCGCTCCTCCTGAGGGTTCGCCTGAATTCTCTCCCAAAGGTTAACTATGGCCTCGGACATACTCCTCGGGCTGTCTAGGCACTTCATTGAAGCTGGTTTATCCTCCTGCCCCTCAAGGAGTATCGTTGGTAGCCCACAGGCCATCGCCTCCGCTGCGACCCTGCTTGCTAGACCCCACTGAGTAGTGCTCACGAGGATATCCGCTCCATTATAGATCTCAAGGGGATCTGGCCAGAGTCCAATCACCATGTTCTCAACTATCATCTCCATGTTCAGTTTAGCCACTAACATGGTCCAGAGGGCCTGAGTCCCCTGCTCGAGAGCGAATAAATTCAGCTTCAGCCGAGGAATCTTCCTCTGAGCGAGCTTCGCCGCAAACAGAAGAGTAAAGGGCTGCTTCATAAATCGCTCCGCAACATCCATCCCGATGACGCAGGGATGCCACCTAAATTCCTGTCCCTTCTTAGGCCGCCAGTATTCTAGATCCACACCACGGGTTACGACGTGGACGGGCTTCTCTGATAGGAGCCTATAGAACTCAGCCTCGTAGTCGCTCCAGCAGATAGATGCTTCACATTCCCTCAGCCCCCCATATACCGTGGTCATCCCTGCGCTTTTTCCCCAGCCTTCTCTCATGAAACAGTAGAAGGGTATAGCGTGGAGAAACATTATCTTATGGGGCAGCCTCTGGAAAATTTCCATATCGGGTATGGCGCTCATGATGTTCGCATCTGCGTCTAGGGCCCAGCTCCAAGGTTTACTCCGGACGGTTTGCCTCCAAAGCCTAACCTCCTCTTCACCCTCGGGGTTCTCGTAATTACATAACCCCGCATCGACACCCATCTCAAGCTCCGCCTCAAGGGTCTCCCTTATGCTTCGAGTGAGACCGCTCACCTGAACTCCCTTCTCAAGCTCCTTCTTAGCCGGAAGAGATACAAAATGACCTATCTTCATGAGTATTAACCCCTTTAAAAAGCCCATTGAAAAAAAAAGAGGATTTAAGATATTCCGCCTGCATCCTTGAGGTATAGGACGGTGAGCTGTACCGTGTCCTCTGAGTTGAGAGCGCTCCCTGGATTTATTATGTGATCGGTGACGAGCCTTACGTGGGTTGCGGCTACGGTAGTCCCCGCTGGAAGGGGGGACGCCCTGTGGTTTGCATCCACAATATCGGTGGTGCGAACACCTGCGGGGGTAAAGTGTTCTATGGACACTAGGGTGTGTATCCTGTCCTCAAGGTATCCGGCGAGGTCTATGTCGGTTAAGGCTGGTTGGTCCGCGGCCCATCCGGCTATCACTATTACGTTTACCATTTTCATCCACTCCTAGAACTCTATGTGAGTCCCCTTCATCTGCATCTCCAAGTTCCCTGCCAAGATCGTTGTTCCCGGGTCAGCTGTCACCCTGAGCTGCGTCAAGTTGTTGAACGCCAGAACCCTCGGGTCGAGTTCGTATGGCTCCTTGTACATGGGCAAGCCTGCAATCGCTCCTCCGCCCGGTAGCAGGTTCGGGAAGCCCGCGTCGACGACCCAGCCATGGAACAGGTTCATGTGACCCGGTCTCCTCAGAGGAGGCTGGTCTAACCATACCCGTCCACGTCCTGCCGCGATGAAGGCTCCGAGGCTCTTTATTACAAGCGCCCTTTTCTCTATTCTGGTCCAGTCGAAGCTCATTTCCTCGAAGGCCCTTGCTACGTGCGGAGGATTTACGAAGGTCCACTCGTACTCTGGAGTCGCAGGAATCACCGCGGAGTTAACTCCGAAGGTCCAGAAGGGAGTAATCTTCGGTGTGTCCTGTCCCGTGGCTCCGCTCATCTTACTCGCGTTGTCTATCGTCAATGGGAAGGATTTGCGGATGGCGGGCGAAACCTTTCCCGTCACAGGGTCCATGAGTCTCTCCCCCATTGGTAATCCTGGCTGGTATAGGTCCCCCCCGTAGATTTCCTTCAACTGGGCATCCGTATCAGCGATTCTTCCCCTGAGCATCACCCTGATCCTGCTATCTGTAGCTAGAACCCCGGCGACCAGCCCTGCGCAGAGCCTCACCGCAAGAGTCTGGGCTGGAGTCACCTTAACGGTCGTGTCCTCTAGAGGATCCAGACTTATCTTACCAAAGGGCTCCGGACGAACCCAGAACCTCTGGTCGTAAGGAGGCGCCATGCATCTATCTGCCATCGCCCTGATCTCCATGCGTCCAGGAGTAGCCGGGAAGGGCTGGCCATCGATGAGAGACTGGCATCTCTCTAAGTCGGCCGGGAGCCCAGCAATGGTGTACGGCGACCAAATGAGCATCTCCTCAATTATGAAGAGATGCGCAGCGGCGTTGACTGTGGGCAGATCAAAGGTAGCCCCTGGAGCAATCGCACCTGTTACAGCCGGGTCGTATATCTGGTCGTATAAGATGATCTTGTCTCTCAAAGCTTTTCCCGATAGTAGAAATTAAAAATATATTTTTATACCTATGTGTACTTAGTGTACCTTGTGCCACAAGAAAAAGACGAAAAGGATCAAACCCTGAAAATTAGATGCTCCATAAAATCAAGGCAGAGGTTCAGGAGTTTCTGGGTAAAATATGGGTTCAAGGATATGGAGGAGGCATTAAGCGAGCTACTTAGGATAGCGGAGGAGGATCCTAAACTGGTTCGGGGAAGAATCCGTCGGGTTTAAAGGTACCTTATGGGTGGTTGGCCTTGCCCCCCTTGTGCTGGAGGAGGGGTTACTCCTTCCTTGAGTCTGAGGCCTACCCGGCCCTTCCTCATGCCCTTAAGGGCGTACTCCTTAACCGCTCTATACAAGCTCTTCTCGAGGAGGGGGAACCCAGAGAGGACGAGGCTCTCCGTTACATCTTCCAGGCCGACTTCCATCATGTTCCCAGCGTATCCGCCTACAACGGCCCCGACCCTCAGCCAGTCGGTGATGTTCTGGAAGCTCTTGGTGTACTTCAGCGTCTCGTCGGCGTACTCCGCGACAATATCTAGGGCGCCATATCCTGCGCTAGTGCCCAACTTGATCAGTTTAATCGGTATCTCTACCACCGATTAAGAGTGTGTTGTTAAGAGATATAAAAATATTGAGACTCTGGGACTAGAGCATCTTGAACTTCTTCTCCTTAGCTTCCTCAGCCTTCTCCTCGGTCTCGGTCTTAGGCATCTCCTTCAGCTTCAACTTCAGAGGGGGCCACAGACTATTCTTGATTCCCTGAGTCCTCTTCGCCAGCCAACTCCTTCCCTCAGGCCCCATGTTCAAGATTAGGCTCGCGAGGTCGGGCCTGTCTTTCCTTAGCCATTCTAGGACTAGGCTGGGTGTTAGGCGGTCCTGGTATCTCCGGAGTTTACGTGCCCAGTACATTCCCCTGTTCCTAACCCTTTTCTGGGTGTAGTCCCAGGGGTCGGCATCCTCCTTGATGGCCCTGTAGACGTGTTCAGGCGTCACCGGCTCAAGGAGCTCTAACAGGTATCCCCTGACGGCTTCTAGGGTAGCCTCCATCGCGAGGGAGGCTACCACTCCCTTCAGCCTTGTTCTAATGGTCATTCTACTCCTCTGCGATCTCTAAGATCGAGTTGCACTTAGGGCACTTTATCTCCGTGCCTGGTTTCTGGGCCTTGGGCGGAATAATCAGGGGTGCACCGCACCCTGGACACGTCTCCTTTTTTATCTCTTTTTCCTTCGGCTCCTCTTCTTCTTCCTCCTCCTCTTCCTCCTCGAGTAGTGCCTTGGCTGCCGCGCGACCCATTCGCTTTAATCCCTCGCTGAAGATCTCGTTTCTCTCCTTCTCGATTCCGAGCTTCACCATCTCCCTCTTGTGCTCCTGGTCCTGCTTCCTCATCTCTAGTTGGAAGTTCCTGTCGCTGATCTTCTGTCTCCTCTCGAACTCCTTCTCCCACCTCTTCTGCTCCGTGTAGATTTTTGCTACCTCCGCACTTTCTCCCGTCCCAGACGCCTTACCTTTCCACTCCTCCAGCCTAGTGATCACTCCCAAGACCCTTTCAAGAACATCTATCTCTCCTTCTTCGGTCTTCCCTCCTTTAGTCTTCTCCCCCTCACCCTGCTCCTTCGGTCTCCTCCACTCATCAACCTTCTTGAGTATGTTGAAGGCCTTTTCCACCTCGTCTAGTGCGCTTGTACTCTCCTCCGGTGTTTTTGCTATCCTTCCCCTCTCTATGGCCCTCTCGGCGATCCTTAAAGCCCTGGAGGCGATATCCTCGTCCTTCTTTGGCTTTTCCTCCTCCAGCCTGTTCCTCACAATAGGAACCACAACCTCCTCCACGAGTTTAACGCCAAGGCTCTTCGAGGAGTCCTGAGTCTCATGTGGGACGCCGCCCTGCTTAATTTGATTGAGTTCCCTTCTTCTGAGGATAACGTCCGTCTCCCTCTCCAGCGACTCCGACTCAAGCTCAAGCTCCTTTATTTTCTCCTTCTTTTTCTCCAATCCGGTTTTCTCTCCCATAACACTCTCCCCCTTTCTCCCGCCGAGAACTTCATCGAAGTTTAATCCCGGGATAACTGCCGCGATCCGTCTGTTCTGTTTAACGTTGCTCATCTTATCCTCCCCCTAAGAACCGCCATCCACCAATCCCTAGACGTCATGGTGTCGATAACGCAGTCGGTCACGAATTTTTGTAGGGAAGGTGGCTCCTCTCCCTTTATCTCGCAGAGTTTTCTGTACAGCGCGAAGTACCAGGCTATAATGGGGTTCGTAGCTATGTTCATACCTATGGCCTCAAAATCTATCTCAATAGGCTCCCAGGAGAGGATCTGAGGACCTATCTGTAGCTCATCCCTCCCCAGAACCGTCATCCCCTTCTGCTCAAGGAGGTCCACCATGTCCTGTAGTCCACTAGTGACGATGAAACCCTGTTTCTCAACGTAGTTTATGATATCAGCTATGGCCGCAGATTTTAAGTCCAAGAGCTTACGTTCCTCCTCCTTATCCTCATCGGCTGAGTGCTCCACCTCTAGGCCCTTTCCGGCGAGGCCCCTCCCAATTGCGTCGTCTATATCTGCCTCTGTAATGCCGTATTTCTCCATCTCACCCTTTAGATTAGACTTCCAGTTAGAAAGGGTCTTAGGTGAGAGGTCAATCCCGAACCTCTCCTTGATTAGCCGGACTATGTCTCTAGGGGGTAGGGGGGACCCCCCAACCTTGCCCTGGAGGAGGCCGAATACCAGAGCCCTTACGTCTCGGGGTACAGTTCCTATTGGCATATCAATTTCCCCGGGAAACCTCAGGGAGAACCCTAAGGGAATTGTCTTCCCTAGGGAAGTGGGAGTAACTATTTAATAAGTTGTCGCCCACCCTATCATGAGGGAATTGAGCCTGAGGAAGGTAGCTAAAAAGGTCCTTCCTGACCTTGTGGACTTCACCGTCGACGCCTTGGGGAAGGCCCTTAACCATCGCAGGAGAGAGCCGAAGGAAAAAGGGTCCGAGGAAACTGAGGAGCTAGAGGAGCCTGTGGAGGGCAGGAGCTTTGAGGGGCAGACCGAGATCTCGTATTGCCTCGAGTGCCTTCTGAAACATAGCCAGACTGCGAAGGTGTTGATGAGGGAAGCCCTTCAGAGGGCTGAGGCAGGGACGCCGAGAGTCACGGGTGTCCAGGAGAAGGTTCGAGGGGTAGTTGAGGAGCTCTGCGGCTTTGAGGATGACTCGGACACCCTGGAGAATGAGGGGGTGACTGGGCTGAACACGATGGCCCGAGAGCTGAGGAAGTACATATACACCAGCCGTGCGGAGATAGGGGGCGCCTCCATGGAGCAACTCAGAGAGATAAAGAGGATGGTCGACCAGCTCGTGGATGCCTCGTATATGGTGGCACAGGTGGAGGAATGCGCGGCCTGCAGGGTAGAAGATATCTGTGGAGGGGACGCGGAGTGCGTGGAGTTCCTAGCTGAGGCATCCGAGAAGGTGAAGACACGAGAGGAATGGGAAGAGTTTTTAGAGGAAGCGAAGAAGAGGTATAAAGGGGTGTAGAGGTTGAGTGAGGACTGCCGTACCGCCTTCGAGGCAGCGCTTGAGTTGATAGAGGAGAAGTGCGGGATAAAGATCGGGGGGAAGACCGTCCGAATCAGCGAGGTGGAGGCTACGTTAAAGGTACCCGAGAAGGTCGAGGAGATCGCTGCGACTAACCCGGAGATGACTAGGGAGGAGAAGGTTAAGGCGATCTCGGACTCGGCATGGGCTAAGGGTTACGCAGAGGGCGTCTGCCGATGGGTTACAGGTGAGGCCAAGCCCGAGTGCGTGGAACGCCTCTCGAGGCAGGTCGCTGAAAGAGTCGTGAGCTAGCCTTGGCTGTATTAGATCGTCAGGACTTCGAGAGAGAGGTAACTAAACAACTAACCGAGCTTCTAATCGAGGACGAGAGGAGGACTCTGGAGGATTGCCTAGCTCTCAGCCTGAAGGTGAGGGATGTTTTGGGATTCAAGAAGGCAGCTAAGTTGTTTGAAGTATCCTTGGAGAAGGAGAGGCACATTGAGACGCTCAGGGAGATCCTGAGTGAACTAGAGGACTAGCCCTGAAAGAAGCTAAAAAAATAGGGAAGCTAAGCCTTATTTAGCCTTCATCGCATCTTCCCAGGAATCTGCCCAGTCGCTGGAATCTAGCTTTTTCTTCAGGCCTTTGAGGCAGATGGCGACCTCGATCCCGCCCTTCTCCCCACAGGAGTAGTAGGCGGAGGCCCCGCCCAGGGCGTCGATCTTGGCCTTATACTTCGCCTTGCCCTTGGATATCATTGTGGCGGCCATAGCTCTTCACATCTAACATAGGCGTAACCTTATTTAATTGATTCGGATACAATTGTAACCTATGTCGGAAGATTTGAAGGAGTTCCCTCTAACAATACGGTTCACGAGGATACAGAACGAGAAGTTGGAGCGTAGGGCGAGGGAGACGGGTCTGAAGAAGGCTGAGGTAGCTCGGAGGTGTGTGGATCTTGCCTTGTCTGAGGATCCTATTGTCGTCTCTTTCAAAGATCCTTTTCTAAGGGAGATAGACAAATACGCCGAGGAGATGACGGTGAGTCGCGGGGAGGCGATAGAGATGATGGTTGTCGCCTTTATGACCCTTATGAAGACGCCCCTATGGAACATCGTTAGACCTATTGACGAGATAGTTGAGGAGTTAGCGAGGCAAAAAAGATGAGGAGAAACGAAGAGGCTTGGGCTGAGGACTGGAGGAGGAAGGAGGAGGACCGTCTCGAGCAGGAGCTTGAAGGTCTCTTACAAGAGATCAGGGGAATGCGCGGGGAAAGAAAACGCTTAATGCTTAAAGCAGTGGTAGGTTACATCAAGGGACTGATCGGAGATGGGTGAGGCTGAACAGATTTGGGAAGTCTGGAACTTTTACGAGCTAGCCTCAAGGCTGAAAGGAACCCAGCCCGCGATTAGAGAGTTGAAGAGGCGAGGTGAGGCGGGAGCCGTCGCCGCGTGGGCGATCTACAGGGGATACATATCAAACCTCATCCGCTTCTGCTTTGACATGACTGAACCTTCCTATAGGTCACCGATGTTAAATGACATGGCTGCCGTAAGAGAAATGGAGCTAATAGAGGAGATAGAGGCCCTGCACAAAAAATATCCGCAGGGCGTGCCCTCCTATGAGGTCCTTGACTTGGTAGACGCGTGGGGAGAGAAACTGGACAGGAGAGTGGGTCTGAGGGTCCCAAGAAGCCCGGCAGAATTGACCGCAGAGCAGATAGCAGAGGCCAAAAGGATCACCAGAGAACTTTGGAAGGTTGAATCCCAGCCCAGAGAGTCGTCGAAAGAGTCACGGAAACCTGAGGGTGAACACCTTCTCAAGGATATGAAGAGGGAGCTAAGAGAGAAGTTCGAAAGGTTGAGGAAGAAGGAGTAAGGCTTTTAAATATCCTATACTATTTTAGACACGACAGATATGACAGTGTCTTTTCTAGCCAAGGTCAGCAAGCAGCACAGGGTCACAATCCCGACGGTGGTCAGGGAGATTCTGGGAATCAAGGAAGGGGATACGGTCAGGGTGGAGATCAGGGTGGAGAAGAAGGAGGCTGAGCCCCAGTGAAGGTCGTTGAGGTCGTTGATGACTCGCCGATAGGTAATGTAAAAAGGTCAATCCTTTGTGAAGAAGGATCGACCTTTATAAAACCTATCGGCGAGGTAGAGATGCTGTACAAAAACCAGGTCCTCTTGGAGAAATTCCTCGAGAGCCGACGCCTCAGCCGAAAAACCAGGATAAACTACCTGATGTCCCTAAGCTGCTTCAGCAAAATAGTGGGGTCAATCGAAGATTCGGGGAGGAGGGAATTCGAGGAGTGGTACAGGCGCGTGGACTCTGGGGGATACAAGGCGTCGACGATACTCCTCTATACTTCCCACCTGAGTCAACTCCTCAGGTTCGCCCTGATGAGCCGAGGCCTCTCCAGGCGTGAGATAGAGGACCGCGTAGCGGTCGCGATGGAGGGAGTACCCCTAGAAGACCTCAGGAGGGAGGAGAGCCGCTCTCCCTATAGGGATAAGTTGGTTAGTGATGAGGAGTTCGAGGCCCTCATGGAGGCGGCCCGTCACCCCAGGGTGAAGGCCCTGGTGTCGGTCCTCCGCGAGTCGGGCTGCCGAAAGGGAGAGGTCCTCAGCCTAAGGATCCGACACATTGAGTTCCTTCCAACCCATGTGGAGATAAAGGTCTTGGGGAAGACGGGGGAGAGGACCATCCCACTTGTCCGTAGCCTAACCCACCTTCGCCGTTGGCTAGACGTCCATCCAGACCAGAGGAAGGG
>Ga0315310_10000684_pt1 | contig 21735 bp, 32 predicted proteins | sample TDP5_MG_FD_203630 | JGI IMG/M metagenome (GOLD analysis project Ga0315310, IMG submission 203630) | Freshwater sediment microbial communities from Lake Towuti, South Sulawesi, Indonesia - TDP5 | ecosystem: Environmental > Aquatic > Freshwater > Lake > Sediment | place: Indonesia: South Sulawesi...
TTGAAGTGTTGCAGGCAGACGGCGGCACTCGCTGTGCAGGCATAACAGTGGCTTCTCTAGCGTTAGCTGACGCTGGCATACCTATGCGTGACCTCGTAAGTGCATGTGCAGCTGGAAAGGTAGAAGGCCACCTTATAGTGGATTTGGACGACATGGAAGACAAGAGTGAGGGGGCTGATGTGCCCGTTGCCTACATGCCCAGCTTGAACGCTATAACGTTGCTACAGATGGACGGCATGCTCACGAATGAAGAGTTCGAGCAAGTCTTGAACATGGGAATAGAAGGGTGCAAACAGATCAATCAGCTTCAGAGAGAAGCCTTGAAAGCTAAATACACGGCTGTCAAGGAGGCAGGTGCCGAGAAAGAAGGGGAAGCTGAAGAGGAGGAGATGGAATAATGGCTTCAATAATGGCTGCTAAAGTCAGAGCGAAAAGAGTTGCACAACTGATCGCAGGCGGCAAACGGTTAGACGGTCGAGAACTCAACAGTTACCGAGAAGTTCAGATCGAGTCTGGGCTCATTGAACGCGCTGAAGGATCAGCTCGAGTTCGCTTAGGCAAAACCGAAGTCTTAGTTGGAGTCAAAATTGAAATAGGCGAGCCCTTCCTTGACACTCCGAATGAAGGAGTCTTAACTGTTAACGCTGAGCTCGTCCCACTGGCTTCGCCCACATTTGAAGCTGGTCCGCCTGATGAGAATTCCATTGAATTAGCTCGCGTAGTGGATCGTGGCATACGAGAGTCCAAAGCCATTGCAACCGATGATCTGGTCATAGAGCCTGGCAAGAAAGTTTTCGTCGTGTTCATTGATGTTTACGTTCTCAATCATGACGGCAACCTGATCGATGCCTCAGCTCTGGCGGCACTGGCTGCACTTATGAACACGAAGATGTTCAATTATGAAGTGAAGGAGGGCGAAGTGAAGATCAAGCCAGGCTACAAGCCGTTGCCTATGAGGAACTATCCAGTAGCGGTTACGTTTGCCAAGATCAATGACCAACTGATTGTTGATCCGTGGCTGGAAGAGGAGCAGGTGATGGATGCTAGACTAACGATGGCGTTTGAAAAGGACGGCAAAATCTGCGCCATGCAGAAGGGCGGTTATGGCACGTTCACAACACAGCAAATTCTGGAAGCCAGCAAGATAGCTCAGCAGAAAGCAGCAGAACTTCGAGCACTGGTTGTGAAGGAGTAAACGATGGGCAAGAAACGAATGAAGAAGATTGGATCAACTAGGGGCTTTGAGGCTCGTTACGGCGCAACCGTGCGGAAACGTTACATCGCCGCGATCTCAGGTCTCAAGAAAGCACATGACTGCCCACAATGCGGTTCAACCTCGGTTAGGCGTCAAAGCGTAGGCCTTTGGAAATGCGGAAAATGCGGCGCAACCTTCACGGGCGGAGCCTACACGCCTACAACCAAGCTTGGTGAGATCGCCAAAAGAGCTGCAAAAGGCTTGCCACCTGAAGCAGAGGCTGTCGAAGAAGGCGAGTAGCCTCTCTAGTTCTTCTTTTTTTGTAGTATTCTTTCTTGCGATTCCTACTGCATTATTTGCCGGAGAAGCCAGAGGGCATACAATGTTAGAACTGGTTTCATCATCACGCATGAATCTGGCTGAAGCTGTGTGGACATCGTCGTAAGAGTGTTCCGGGCGACATCAACGAGTCTAAAGGCTCGGTGCAGGTTGGAACAGTTGTCGTTGAACACGCAAACGCAGTCTGTTTGTTCGCGGTCTGAAATTTCAGATGTTATTAACTTCCGCTTAGAACTGGTAATAACACCGAAGCGGGGTTCGCTTCAGAAGTAGTCGTCCGCGCCGTGTGCACGTTGACTACTACTTCCACTGTGCCCCAGACTGTGCAGAAGCAATAATGTAGGAATGTGCTTTGAACACCGTGAAGCCGAATTCCCTGTATAGATCGGAAGCCCCTTTTTTTGCTGCATCTAGATAGCTAATAGCCTAGAACTTCGAATGAGAGTATTGATATATCTTGCCGATTGAGTTCAGCCTGTATGAAGTTCTTGAGGTCTTCTTCCTTGAAGTATGCAACCCCACTGTTATAACTGTAAACCGGAAGTTTTGTTCGCCGAAAAGCGTTTCCGTGAGCAAAGTCAAGGAAGACATATTGCACACTTCCAGAGGCGAAAACCAGCCTGAGTCCGAGCGGCGGCCTCGAAAGAGGTGAGGTCTGCACTGTGTAAGCGATAGAGCTTGGATGCAGCTTGACTGCTAAGCTCTTAAACTCTTCCCAAGTGTTTATGTGAACCACTTTCCCTGAGTTAGGCATTTTCGAAAAATCCTCAAATCTTCTGTATTGTTGCGCCGGGAGACCGTTGCTTTTTTGGGGATCTAGTTCATCATTTTGGGCATTTTTCTTTGAGAGGAGAGCAACAGTTCTCTTTGATAATGAACGTCACATCGATGAGCATGTCTTCAGCTTCTTGCCTCAGGTTTTCGTAGCGTTCATCTTCAGGCTTCGGACCGTTTATGAAGGATTTAATGTTCTCCTGAAGTGAGAAAGGGTCTACGTTGCCTCCATGCTTGAGCTCTCGATATCGTTTGCGAATCTCGTCTAAAGTCGCTTTGATTTTATCTGATTCGGAGTTCATGTGTCCTCACAGACGGGATTTAAGTAACGCTACAAATTCCTCGTAGGTCGGGAACTTGCCAGTGAGTACTGCTTCACCGTTTATGAAAATGTAGGGTAAGGGTTTGTCTTCTTGATCCAGTTTTCTGACGTTGTCTGGATAGTCCCATCGCTTGGGAGTTACTATTGTCCTCTCGATTTCAACAATGTCGCGAAATTCCTTGGAGAGTCTTTCAACCGTCTCGTTTCTTTGGGTGAGCATTTGTCTGAATTTCTCGGCTGCTTCAAGAGAGGTAATCTGAGGACCTGGACCGCAGCACGTGCTTCCGAAGGGATCGCCTTCGTAGATTTCCAGCTTGATCTTCCTTTTCTCCATTTTATTCAACCTCTCACTGTGAAAGCATATAACAATAAATTTAAATACCTAAATATATGTTTTTCTTATACTTCTGAAAACTGAACAAATGATGAATGCATAAGAAGAGGCCAAAAATATGGAGAGCGGGAAGATAGGTTTCATATTTTGCGTCTGCACGGGCAAGTGTCCAGGGTTCGCTCAGTTGGACATTTGGGATTTTATTAACGTCATCAGAAGCGAATACCCGGTGGAGTATGCTTTCATCCATCCTATGCTTTGTGACGAGGACGGTGAACGATTCTTGGAAGCCTTCCTTCGAAAAGACACTAGATATATGGTAGCGGGCTGCGCTCCGGTAATGCAGAAGAAGCTTTTCAGAGACGCATTCCAGAAAGCAGGCCTGGACATAAACAAAGACCTGATTCCTCTGGATATCAGAAACATGAATTTGGAACAAGCGCTCAGCACTGTGAAAGCCGCTCTCAAGGAGGCGGGAAAGAATGTCTGAAGAAACCTACATGGGCGTGCCGAGAAAAGAGATTCCTTGGGCGCCCAACATAGACTACAGCAAATGCGATATGTGCGGTGGCGACCCTCAATGTCTCAAGTTTTGCCCACACAACGTTTATGGAGTTCAGGCTGAGCCCAAGAAGTTAACGGTCAAAAACCCGGATAATTGCGTCGTCTTTTGTAGGAGTTGCGCGAGAGTGTGCTCTCCAGGCGCCTTAAGCTTCCCAAACAAGCCGGAAGTTCTGAAACTTATCAGGGAAAAAAGAGGATTCTGAGAGAAGGAACGAAGCATGCCTAATGGTGAGAGCATCGTAATAATTCCATGCAGTGGCATTGGAAAATCATTGGGGACAGTGGGTCGAAAAGCAGCGTACAAGGTTGTGGATGAACTCCGCCCCGAAAACACCACGACAAAATGTCTCGCTCTGTTGACAATGGGCGACCAAGAAACGTTGAAGATAATAAGTGAGAGTCCTTGCATCACCATAGATGGTTGCCCATCCAAGTGCGCGCAGAAGAACGTTGAAACCTCTAAAGGGAGGCTGATTAAGAGTTTTCTTGTCACTGACGCACTGCGAAGCCATAGGGACCTGAAGCCAGAAGGTATTATTGAACTCAACGCTGGAGGAATCGAGTTGGCGAATGTCATTGCCAAAGAAGTCGCAGAGACAGTTGACGAGATATCCAGAGGCAAAAGCCCTTGACGCTGGCTAAATGGAAAGTAGGAGTAGTTTCTTGTAGCGGTGAAGAAATCCCTGAAGGAACCATTTCACGAATAGCTACGCGACTTGTTTTGGAAAAGCTCAGACCGGACGAAACCGTTACGATCTGTTTGCCCCTGTTCCTAGCTGGAGGAGAGGGTGAAAGAACGTTTGCCAGACTCTTTCCAACGATAACTGTAGATGGATGCGAGAAAAAATGCGCCAAAATTGGAACCGAGAAATACAGCGGAAAACCTTTTGCTTCCCTTGTAGTCACTGATGTCTTGAAAAAGTGCCCGACTCTCACTTTGAAGTCTAGAGACAAGCTAAGTGCTGAGGAATGGGAGTTTGCTGAAAAAGTGGCTAAAGAGATCGCTGAGAAAGTTGATGAGGCGTTAAGAGCGCAGAATAAACAACTAAGAAGTGAAAAACAATGAGTGAAAGGGGAAAGGTAGTTGTTGTGGCATGTGCTGGCATGGACAAGCCGCTTGGTTCAGTGGCAAGTGCCAGCGTTTTCAAGGTTGTAGAGGAGCTTAGGCCTCAGAAGGTTGAATTGGCGTGCATTCCGCCATTAATGGCAGGTGTTAGCGCACATTCTGAACTGATCAAGAACATGCCTGTTATAACTGTCGATGGCTGTGCCGAACGTTGCGCAACCAAACTGATAGTCAAGAGTGGTGGAAAGATAAGGGGAAGAATCTTCGTTCCAGACAGCGCCAAGAAGCGCAATCTATTGCCGGAGTCAGCATCGCATTTGGGACCCAACGGTGAAAAACTTGCCGAGAATATCGCACAAGAAATAGCCTCTCTTGTCGACACGCTTGTGCAGGGGACATGACTAAATTGGCTGAAGATTCTTTTGAGATCAAAGCCGACAAGTGGACGTTCCGAGTACCTAAGAATCGCTTTTATAACGAGAATGATTGCTGGGCAAAAGCGGATGGGAGCATCGCGACAATAGGCATCACTGACTTCCTGCAAAACATGGTTGGCGACGTGATATTCGTAAACCTGCCGGCTCTAGGAACATCGGTGGAGCAATTCGATGAGGTAAGTTCTTTTGAGTCGGTTAAGACTGTGCTTGATCTGCTATCTCCTGTGTCAGGCGTTGTAAAAGAGGTGAATGAGGAACTTCGGCAGAGACCTGAACTTGTGAATCAAGACCCCTATGGCAAGGGTTGGTTCGTCAAGATTGAAGTCAAAGACTTTGAAGCGGACAAAGAAAACCTTCTTGGTCCCGAAGCCTACTTTGACGTTATGAAGCGAAAAATCGAAACTGAGAAACTGAAACTGAAGAAGTAAAAGGGGTTGCAACGAAATATATTTAAATGCGTTATTTTATCAATCCTTCTGAACGCTTATGACATCCCGACCTAAAGTAAACAAGCGACTTCTAAGGTTCGTCGAATCAGGGGCTTGCAAATCCTGCGAATCTGGAGACGCCTCTGAGTATTCCGTGAATTTGCGGAAGATTGCCGATCAAATTGCTAATGTCGAAGCGGCTGATAGGCAAAGCAGGATTTTCAAAGCCTTAGCTGATGAGACCCGGCTCAGGATTCTCAAGCTTCTGGAAATCAGGGAGATGTGCGTCTGTGAGGTTATGGTTGCTTTAGGCTTAACTCAGCCCACAGCCTCTCATCATTTGGGAATTTTGGAGAATGTAGGATTGGTCAAGGATAGAAAAGAGGGAAAGTGGGTCTTCTATAGCTTGGCAAATCAGAAGTTTATTGAAAACCTGCACAAGATGAACGCTCTATAGCGTTAGAGACTTCCATTTAGGCATACCCTGCAGCAAGGAATCGCGTTCGAAAAGGACTATGGTGAGCGCCTGTGACTGAAGGACACGTGAGAATCAGGAGCTGGGGAAGAATTCAAACGGTTGGTAAGCGAAAAGAAGCCGAAGTCGTTAGTATTCCTTCTTGAGCAAAATGGCTTTTCACCCAACAAGGAATTGACAACGCTGAAAATAATCATGCTTCACGAAATGCGCTACTATATTTTCCTCGACTTTCCAAAAGGCGAAGCACTCAGAGAAACCGGAATCCCTCTCCACAAAGACAGGAAAGGATCCCTGCCTTGGATGAAGATGAAGTCAAGGCAATATTGAAAAAGCAATTCGAAAAAGAAAAGGTAGATATTTTTTCCTTCTGGACAGCTTAAACGACGTTTGGCTCTCGCATTCGTGCGGTGTCCCCTATGTTGCATGGGATTTCAATCTCAGAAAACCATTGTATCCTCGTTTCTCTCCACTGAAACGTTATAACAATAGATTTAAATACTTAAATATATTTTAAACCGTAGCTCATATTAAGCAACATGTCGGTTAAGAGGGAGCGGCTTTGGCGTGTGCACAGGCATCTGCACCAGCGAGGAAAGCAGAACTTGGGCTTTTCGAGAAATACCTCACATTATGGATTGCATTGTGCATAATCGCGGGCTTGCTAGTAGGCAAGTTCTTGCCACAATTCGGGCAGCTCATGGATTCTCTTAAGTTTAGGCAGTTGTCGATTCCGATTGGCATACTGTTGTTTTTCATGATGTATCCCACAGTTGTCGGCATAAGGTTCAGTGACATTCGAAAAGCTGCGCAAAAACCGAAACCCTTGCTTGTAACTTTGTTTGCGAATTGGGTTGTAGCTCCGCCGCTCATGACTCTTTTGGCGAATCTAATGTTGACTGACCCGTTGCATAAGGCTGGAATTATTCTTCTTGGAATGTCACCGTGCACTGCCATGGTGATGTGGTGGATGTTTCTGGGCAAGGGCGATATGGCTCAGGGACTGATAAACACTGCAATCAACGCTCTATTCATGCTTGTTCTCTACGCTCCGCTCTCAGCCTTCTATCTAGGCGTCAGCAGCATTCCTGTTCCATGGGACTTGATTGCGGTCAGCGTTTTAGTGTTCATTGCGTTGCCTGTAGCAGCAGGCGCGATAACCAGAAAAACGGTGATACCTAGAAAGGGCGAAGAATGGTTCAGCAACAAGTACATTCCAGTTGTTGGAAAAATATCCATAGTAGCTCTCCTGACCACATTGATAGTCATGTTCTCGTTTGAAGGAGAGGTTATTCTCGAAAACCCTCTGCTCGTCGCATATCTTGCAGCACCTAATCTAGTGCACTATGCCATCATGATCACATGGACTTACCTGCTCGGATATTTTGCACGCTGGGCTTATGAGACAACGATAGACACTACTTTGATAGGAAGCAGCAGCCACTTCGAAGTTGCCATCGCAGTAGCGACCACCCTGTACGGCATCGGCTCGGGCGCAGCTTTAGCGACTGTCATTGGACCCTTGATGGAAGTGCCTTTAATGCTATCTGTGGTGAAACTAGGCTTAAGGACAAGCCATTACTTCCCGAGAAAAAAGGCTGCGAAGTGAAAGCGAATTGAAGAAAATACTGTTCGTCTGTGTGGAGAATGTTGGGCGCAGTCAGATAGCTGAGGCATTCGCAAATTATTATGGAAAAGGCAAAATTGTGGCTTCAAGCGCCGGCATCATGTTGGCTGACAGGGTTAATCCAGTGGTGATTGAAGCCATGAAAGAAAAGGGAATCGACATATCCATGAACAAACCCAAACTGCTCACGACAGAAATGGCGGAACGGGCTGACAGAATAGTCACGATGGGCTGCAGTGTTGAGAAATATTGCCCTGCTCCACTACTTAAGAACGTGGTCGATTGGGGCTTAGAAGACCCGAAAGGTAAGCCAATAGAGAAGGTTCGTGAGATAAGGGATGAGGTTGAGAGACGAGTTCTGAAGTTGATTGCAGAACTTGAGAATGCTGCCTGAAGCCTTCAAAGTTAAGAACAAGTAGTATGATTCTACACTGCATGGGTCAGCCTCGAAAAACTCTGCTAACGACTTCTCGCAATCCGACTCCTATGATGAGGACCTTTTGCCACGACCTTGCCAGAGTGATATCAAACATTGTTTATGTCAATCGTGGGAAAATGAGCAACGATGATGTAGCTGAGAAAGCCATAGAACACGATGCGGATCGAGTCATGATTAATGATCGAGGACAGAGCGGACTAGGCGTCCTGAGGCTTTTCATGGTCGGCGAATCGGGCTTAACTGAAGCTTCGCCCAAATTACACTTTGCAGCCAGATTGCAGAAAGAGTTCGGCGTCTCAAACGTGAGACCTGCTGTCTCGATAAGCATTCAAGCAACTAATAGGTCAGATGAGTTGGCTAGACTTGCAGCTTCTCTTTCAGGCTTTCTTGGCTTACCTATTTCTCCAGGCGAACAAGAGCATAAGTCAGCTCTAACGATAATGAGCATTTCGCGTGGCGAGTCAGGCAAAATCGTAGTGACTTTTATGGCTGAGCCTGGTCATATTGAGGTTGGTCCGAGAATCACTGTTTCAAGGCTGGAGTGGTAATTAGAAGAGATGAGTGCGACCGCCAAGATCCGTTTGAAATTTCCCAATAGAAAGCAGTTGTCAGCTATCTTCGAAGCTTTAGAGCCTGAAACTCGTAGCCCTGTTACAAGCCGCTCTAGAGTCACAGTTATGAAAGAAGACAAAACCTTGACGTTGACCATGTTCTTTGAGGCAAAAGACTCATCAGCTCTGAGAGCAGCATTGAACTCTTACTTGCACTGGATACGTTTGACCAAAGACGCCTTAGACTCTTTATCAGCAAGCTGACTGCAAGCTGCCCGATTCGTGGGTTTGTGGAGCCTGAAGAGAAAGGTTGATGGAAGACAGAAAACGGTTTGTTGACATCGCCGAGATTACGGAAGGGTCCAAAGCTCTTGATGCAGGCACTGGAGATGGCTTTTTTTCGTTATGGATTGCGCGTAGAATCGGTAGCAAGGGTCTGGTAATAGCAATAGATGTCTCATCAGAATATGTTAGGAAAGCGCATGGATTGTTCAAGAAAGAATCCGTATCCGATTGCACTCATGTGATTAGGTCAGACTTGAGGTGGATTCCAGTTCGTAGGAATGCTCTGGATGTGGCTGCATCTTACAATTTTGTTTCCAGCATCAACGTTCCGTCTGCGCTTACTGAAATCTTCTCTCAGACAAAGGAGGCATTGAAGAAAGATGGAAGAATCGTTATGGTTGATTATTATCCGAAACCCAGAAGCAAAGAAGAGAATCTGTTCTTTAGGCGCTTTGCTCTCTATCGAAGAGTCTACAAAGCCCTTGGAAAAAGCTTGCGTGTAACGTTCTTTACACCGGATGAAATAGGATCGAGGCTTGAAAAGATGGGTTTCCGTACAAGCATTGATGTCATTGAAAGAGACGTTTGGATGCCTAAGAAGACTGTTGACAGAGAAATACTTGACCTTATTCAAGAAATAGACAAGGCAAACATGAGCAAAAGAGCGAAGACGATACATGCGAAGAAGTTGACTGATTTTTCCCGAGAAATCGGTGAGAAAGGAATCAAGTATCCGGCAGCCGTTCTGATATTAGCTGAGCCTTGAATGAGTAATGTAAAAACACTTAATTAATCCGAACTCTTATTGCTGAGCGTAATTGCACCATTGATTATAGGAATGTTGTAGCATGAGCGATGAAATCTCCAAACTTCCGCCACCGGTTCAAGAGCGCTTGCTCAGGTTGCAGCAAGTGCAGCAGAGCTTGCAATCTGTCTTGACGCAGAAACAGCAGCTTGAGCTGGAACTAACGGAAACCGATCAAGCTTTGAGCGAGTTGGCAACGTTGGATGAAGCTGCCACGATCTACAAATCGATCGGTTCGTTGCTGGTGAAGGCTGAAAAAGCCAAAGTGACAACAGAGCTGACTGAACGCAAAGAACTCCTCAACACCAGAATCACAGTCTTGGGAAAACAGGAAGAAAGGCTTCGAACTCAAGCCAAAGACTTGCAAGCCAGACTGCAGAAAGACCTAAGCCCAATTTCTCCTCAGCCGCCTGAGTCCTAGGGCTTGGGTGAAAGGCTTATTGGAAGAAATAGGCATATCTGAGCTGTCAGCTGAACAACTGGAAAAACTGTGCGAAACTGGCGAACAAGCCGCGCGGCGCTACATTCTTTTAAGGGTTCCAGAACGCAGAATTTCAAGTCTTGACATTACCGTAGACACTGAAGGAAGTAAACCTGTCACAGTGAATGTTGAAGTAGCGATTGCTTTGTCACCGTTGATGAAGGGTTTTGACGCAGACAAACTAGCCAAGGAAGCCACAGAAAAGGCGTTTCAGGCGATAAATCAATATCTGCGTGAACTCTCATGCAAATCCACAAAATAACCCAACTCATAGACGATCGCAATGCGAAACAAGCTGTTCTGCTATGTCACATAAACGCTGACCCAGACGCAGTGTGCGCTGCCTTCGGCTTGGCTCAACTGCTGCAACGGCTGCGACCGAGCCTAAAAATCGAAATCGCTGCAGCTCAAGGTCCAAGTCGACTTTCAAAACATCTCCTGAATTCCTTGCCTGCAAAGCTGACGATGGAACCACATATTAAAGAAGCAGCCATCATTGCCCTGCTGGACACTAACACGATTCAGCAGTTAGGAGAATGGAGCGATCAGGTCAAAGCCTCGAAAGCTGCGTTGATTGTTATCGATCATCACGCAAGTCACCCGCAGACTGAAAGCCTCGCCACTTTAATCGTAGCAGACGAGAAAGCCTCATCCACGTGCGAAATAGTGTACCGCCTTTACAATGAAGCACAGGTTGACTTGACACCTGATGAAGCCAAAGCCATATTTCTAGGCATTGCCTTCGACACACGACATTTTGTTCTGGCTAGTTCTACCACGTTCAAGGTTGTTGCCGACTTAATCGATGCCGGAGTCAAGGCTGAAGAAACCCTGTCCTTGCTCTCATTACCTATGGATCTTTCAGAACGCGTGGCACGGCTCAAAGCTTCAAGACGCGTCAAACTAATCAAGATCAATGAGTGGCTAATCGCATTCTCGAACGTCAGCGCTTTTCAGGCTTCAGCGGCTCGTGCACTTATTAGTCTAGGCGCTCATGTGGCTATCGTGGCTGGGGTAAGGGGAGAGAAGATTCAGATAAGTATGCGTGCCACCCAAGACTTCCATGAAAGAACGGGCGTTCACCTGGGTAGGGATATTGCCAAGCCCCTGGGCGAATACCTACATGGCATGGGTGGAGGACACGCTGTTTCAGCTGGAGTAAACGGTTTTGGCGAAGTTGAAGCCAGCTTGAAGCGTTGTGCAAGGTTGCTAAAAGATAAGTTAACTCAACCCTAAATTGAGTAGCTACTCTTAAGTTAATGGCTACTTGCTGATGCCACGTAAGGCGGACACGCATTGTCTATCATTGAAGCCCAGTGCTTAACCTACACGTATCCCGGCGCAAGCAAACAATCGCTGAAAGACGTTAGCCTAACTATAGAAAAAGGCGAGTTCGCCATTTTGACAGGTCCAAGCGGATGCGGCAAGACGACCCTATGCCGCTGCTTCAACGGCTTGATCCCACACTTCTACGCAGGCGAATTAAGGGGTAGCCTGAAAGTAGCTGACCAGAGTGTTAAGGAACACACAATAGGCGAAATGGCAAAGCGAGTTGGACTCGTGTTTCAGAACCCAGAAAACCAGCTTTTCGCTCTGTCAGTTGAGAAAGATGTGGCCTTCGGGCTTGAAAACTTGGGCATGCCCAGAGAACAGATGCAGGAGCGAGTTGACTGGGCGCTGAAGATGACTGGCATCGAGGATTTGAGGGAAAGAGCGCCACACGAACTCTCAGGCGGACAGCAACAGCGTGTTGCAATTGCCAGCGTCCTAGCCATGCAGCCTAACATCATAGTCTTCGACGAGCCAACTTCTTTTCTTGACCCGCTTGGCGCCCAGAGAATCTTCGAAGTGATCAGCGACCTCAACAGAAAGCTGGGGATAACCGTCATACTGGTTGAGCATCGCCTTGATTTGGCTGCAAAATACGCGGGTCACGTCATAATTATGGATGAAGGCAGAATCGTGTTAGACGGCGAGCCTAGGGAAATCTTCAACTCAGAGCAGGCTTGGCTGCTGGGCGTGGGCATCCCTAAGGCGGTAAGGCTGTGGCGCTTACTTGACGAGAGCGGCGTTGCCCTGAAAGGCGTTCCGATAAGCTCCGACGAAGCAATCCAGCGTCTAAAGGAGGTCTTGTGGCGATGATAGAAGTCAACGACATCTATTTTACTTATCCAACTGGCGTAGAAGCCTTGAAAGGCATTTCGCTTACCATCAAAGACGGCGAGTTCGTCGCCATAATGGGACAAAATGGCGCCGGAAAGACTACACTGGTCAAGAACTTTAACGGGTTGCTCAGACCATCAAAAGGCAAGGTTCTTGTTGACGGAGTCAGCACCAAGGATGTAAGCGTGGCTAAACTCGCGCGAACTGTTGGATTTGTGTTTCAGAACCCGGATCATCAGCTGTTCAGCGAGACCGTTGAAGAGGAAATAGCTTTCGCTCTGCGCAACTTCGGGTTCGACGGTGCAACGGTTGAGAAACGCGTCACGTGGGCTCTTAACCTACTTGATTTAGCAGATTATCGGAAAACCTCGCCCTTCATGCTAAGCGGTGGTGAACGAAAACGCGTTGCCCTCGCCTCTGTTCTGGCGTGGGATCCTAAAGTGGTCATTCTTGACGAACCCACGATTGGGCAGGATCATAGGCAGAAAGAAAACCTGCGGCAGTTTATTGTTCAGCTAAACGAGCAGGGCAAGACTGTTGTAATAGTCACTCATGATGTTGAGTTTGTGGCAGAATGCAGCCCAAGGGTCGTTTTGATGAGAGAAGGCAGGATTATCGCAGACGGCGAGGCTAAGAGAATCCTGACCGACACAACGCTGGCTTTAGAAGCTTCAATCGTGCCGCCTCAAATAGCACAGATTTTTCATGGCTTGACGTTCCTGGGCTTGCCTTCAGACGTGATTGACGTTTCTGAAGCGAAGAAGATTCTTGTAGAATACTTTCGGGGGTCACAAAGGTGAGCATGTTTGAAGGTTTCCGCTTCCGTCATGTGACATCGCCAATCCATAACCGCGATCCCCGAATCAAGTTTCTGTTTGTGCTCGTAATCTTTGTTATCGCTGTATTCTTCATCGAGTTTCTCCCTCTGCTTGTGCTGTTTTTCCTGCCGTTACCTTTTGTGTGGATAGCAGGGGTCAGGAGGCAGTGGTTGCGTTCGTTGCGTGGAGCCGTGTTCCTGGCGTCTTTCATTTTTGTTTTCAACTTTGGGTTTGGCTACTTGTACAGGTCTTATGCTACAACAGCAGTTTTGCTCGAGTATTCTTTGGCTATGACGCTTAGGTTTCTTGTGATGGTTGGTTCCTTCTCCATTTTCTTCTTGACCACATCGCCTGACCACCTCAGCTTAGCCCTGGAGCAGAGTCATGTTCCATACGAATTCACGTTTGCCTTCACCACAGCCGTGCGCTTTGTGCCCGTTTTGGCGGAAGAAGCCCAGACCATCATGGATGCTCAGAAAGCACGAGGCTTAGAACTGGAGCGTGGCAACTTCCTCAAGCGTGTGCGTAACTACATTCCAATCTTGATTCCATTAATCGTCAGTGCCATAAGACGGAGTTTGGAGTTGGCTGAAGCCATGGAATCCCGAGCTTGGGGCTCCAGTCCCAAACGTACAAACCTCTACGTTTTGAAGATCGAGGCTGGCGACCTGATTCTCTTAGCCTTGACTATCACGTTGCTTGCCTCGGGGATTTACGTGCGGTATTTCGTTCAAATTCCACAATTGAGCACGTTTCTGCCTCCGCTTCCTTTCTGAAAACGCAGTGAAGATTTTTGAACTCGTTGCTACATCAATCAGTGTGGTTGGGTGTCAGCTATGGCATTTCAGACTCGCATGATCGTGGATGAACGGGAAAAGGACTCAGGCGTGCCTGACATTCTCAAGGCTCTAGGGTTGCAGGTTGACTATCGCGTGCTAGAGGTCGGCGATTACGTGGTCTCTGCTGACTGCGCTGTAGAAAGAAAAGCTGGACGAGACTTTGCCAAATCATTGTACTCGGGCAGACTGTTTGATCAAGCACGGCGGCTACACCAGTTCTATATGCATCCAGTCTTCGTAGCTGAGGGAGACTTACAGTTGCTCATAGGCGAGAGCACCAAGCCCAGAGCCTACTGGGGAGCATTGACCACACTTGCCTTTCAGTTCGGCATGACCGTGTTTTTCACGGCTAATGGAAGGCAAACCGCAGACTTGCTTTGCACGTTGGCTAGGCGCTCAGGACTCACACGCGCTCCGAAGGGACCGTGGGTTCAGAAGAAGCCTAGAACAGCAGATGCAGAGAAGATGCAGGTGTCGCTTGTGGCACTCCTGCCTTCTATCGGACCCAAACTTGCTGAACGCATGTTACTACGATTTGGATCAGCGCGGAAAGTTTTCTGTGCGTCGGTTGCTGAGCTTTGCACAGTTAAGGGTTTGGGCAGGGCGAAGGCAGAGAAGATAGCTGGATTGCTTGACTCTGAGTACAAGCCTTCTTTGAAACGGGAAAAACATGTTACATTAGATGTTTCTTAGCGTGACCGCAAGATTTTTACACATCTGAAAACGAGTATTCGCTCCGAGAGGCGAGTCTGGGTGAAATGGCTACGGGCGGCAGCAGACGAGATTCTCTCAGGCGCTAGAAAAGCCATAGATGAAATAGATGAGAGTCAAGTTGAAAGCATGATAAAGATGCTTCTTGACGCCAAAGATAAGAAGATATTTGTTGTCGGCATGGGCAGAAGCGGGTTCGTTGGACGTGCCTTTGCGTTGCGCTTAATGAATTTGAGCTTCGACGTTTACTTCCTAGGTGAAACCATAACGCCTGCGGCTGGAGCAGAAGACTTAGTCATTGCTATATCAGGCACTGGCATGACTAAACTGGTCGTGAGCGCCGCGGCTGCTGCTAAAGAAATCGGCGCAAAGATCGTGGCAATAACTTCCTACAAGGAATCGCAGCTTGGACAGTTGTCAGATCAGCTAGTGCTGGTCAAAGGACGAACCAAGATGGGCTGGCCGCGTGAAGAGGATTATCTTGCCCGTCAGATTTTGGGTGAACGTGAACCCATCAGCCCACTGGGAAGCGTGTTCGAAAACAACTGCATGGTGTTCTTGGACAGCTTAATCGTTGAACTCATGTACCGCATGAAGAAAAATGAGAATGACTTGAGAAGCCGCCATGCAACAATCGAGTAACACTTAAAAGTAAATAATCAACTATTGTGCGTAAAGTCATCATATCATGGGGCTTGTTGGAGACGAAGGGCAAATCAAAACGAAAACGGATGCGCAGGGAAAAACGCAAACGCAAAAAGAGACGCGAAAGATACAAGTAGCTTCTCTGGAGCTTCATCCACTTTCATTCTGGGAATACTGGTAGCCCGAGAGTTACCGCACTCTTGACTTGAATTCATACCTCTTCAACTTCAGGATTACAGCGCTTGCAAACAATAGTTGCGAGCATTGAGAGGTTCTTGACTCTGAAATCGGGGGCAACTACATCGGGTTCTGTCCGATTTGGACCGCGCATGAGCCTGATAGCGCACATCCCAAGATTATGAGCTCCTTGAATGTCTGAAGAAGGGTTGTCACCGACCATTATTGTTTCTTCTGCCTTTAATCTGAGATACTTGAGGGCAAGCTGAAATATCTCTGAATCTGGCTTTCGACAACCCACATCAACAGAAGCAATTTTAGTATCGAAGAATCTGTTTAGACCAAGCTTGTCAAGAGCAGGCTCCATACCACCGCTCCAGATGTTCGCTACTATGCCCAGTTTGAATCCTTCAGATCGTAGTAAACTCAGCAAGTCCTTCGCGCCTTTTCTAGCACAGGCATCTTGAACATAGGGACGCCAATGCAGTTGTATGATTTCCTGCAGGTCATCTTTACTGTAACCTTCGACTCCTAGAACTGAGAGAATCTCTCTGAACTCTGCATCTATCCCGACTTGTTGTCTCTGTCTACGATGGGCAAACTCGTCAATTAGCGCTTGAACCCTTGAAGTTTCAACTGAGACTCCGAATGCTCGAAGCTTTCGCTGTATATTCCTAACCGACGTCATATGGATTTCTCTATAATGTGGGAACCAGACAAGCGTATGGCCATAATCAAACAGAATGCCTTTGAACTTCACCATGATTTTCTCCCGTAGCTCTGCTTTGCGTATATCGTTCTCCCTGTGGTATAAATCAGATTTTCGAGTTTAGTAGCTTGGGAGAGACCGTTGCTTAGGCTATAATTTATACTTTTTAGTTTAGGGAGTTTCGCCCATCTTCCCTTTTTTTCTTTTTCATCGGAGATCCAGGGGTCGTGCTACACATGAAGGCTTCTAAGGAAATTAAAGAACTCATTTATACCAACACTTTCTTAGCATGTCAGGTCTGATTTCTTTTTACTGTTTTCCGCAACAGAAGCTGTCATTTGGACAAGAGGACATATAACTTAGCGCGCGAGCAGAATATTATTACCTCAAAGTAGTTGATTCCTAACTATGAAGATGAAAGCGATTGTATGCACAAAATACGGTCCTCCCGATGTTCTTCAGCTCGGAGAAGTAGAAAAGCCTACTCCCAAGGATAATGAAATACTAGTAAAAGTGTATGCGACAACAGTAACAGCCCGGGACGTGAGAATGCGAAGTTTCACAGTCCCTCTCTCTTACTGGCTCTTTGCTCGGATGGCGCTTGGTCTTAGAAAACCGAAAAGAGCTATAATGGGGATAGAGTTGGCCGGGGAAATCGAATCAGTAGGCAAAGACGTAAAGCAATTTAAGAAAGGTGACCAAGTTTTTGCCCTGGCAAGGAGTGCCAATGCTGAGTACAGATGTCTACCTGAAGACGCAACGGTGGCGATAAAACCGGCTAATATGACCTATGAGGAAGCCGCCGCAGTTCCTTTTGGGGGAGGAACAGCATTGCATTTTCTTAAAAGGGGGAATATTCAGACTGGACAAGAAGTTCTTATCTATGGAGCTTCTGGAAGTGTAGGTACCTTTGCAGTACAGCTTGCCAAGTACTTTGGGGCAGAAGTTACTGGGGTATGCAGTACAGCTAATTTGGAGATGGTTAGATCTCTGGGGGCTGATAGGGTGATTGATTACACTAAAGAGGATTTTACCAAAAGCGGTAAGACTTATGATGTTATCTTTGACACTGTGGGCAAGAGTTCATTTTCAGGTTGTATTAGATCGCTAAAGAAAGAAGGAATCTATCTTCTCACTGTCGCCGCGCCAGCACTAGGTGTTCGAATGCGATGGGCTTCAATGACAAGCAGCAAGAAACTAATAGGCGGTATAGCAAGCGTGAAGGCTGAAGATCTGATTTTCCTCAAAGAGCTTATTGAGGCGGGGAAGATAAAGTCAGTCATTGATAGACGTTATCCGTTGGAGCAGATTGTCGAGGCTCACAGGTATGTCGACAGAGGGCACAAAAAGGGAAATGTAGTAATAACTTTGGAACATAACGCGCGTGGGTGACAGCTGACTACATGATTGGGAAGTCTTAAATCACGAACTTCGACTCTAATACCATGGAAGTTGATGAATCAATGTCCGAGGCGAGTCGTCTGATTGCGCGTGCACGACAATTAGGACGAGAATCTATGGGAAAGTATGCTTGTGCAGAAGGAACGTTGTTAGCGGTAACGGATACGTTGAACATGCCGGTGAGTGATGACGTGTTCAAGGCGACGATCGGGTTATCGAGTATGGCAGGTGGGTGCGGTGCGCTCTGTGGGGCTATCGCAGCCCTTGGTTTACGCTTCGGTCGAACTCGCGCTACCTACCATGAAAATTCCGATTCCATTACCCACATTGGGAAATGGTATCTCACACTTCGCCAAGCAGTGAAACGCGTGCGTGATCAATTTATCGCCGAATACGGAGGATACCTATGCTGTGATATTCAGGACAAACTGTTTGGTCGTAGTTATAATTCTCTTGATCCCGTGGAAGTGGAAGCGTTTATGCAACCGCAGTTAGGTGCGCGCGAGGTGTGCCGGCAGGTCGCAGAGAACGCGGCGGGATGGACTGTGAAAGCAATCTTGGAGACCGAGGCAGCTTCTGGTTAATCCCCTTCTTTTTTCGCTATGTTTGAAGCCCTTAAAGCGCGCGCAAAGAAAAATCCTCTCTGAAAATTTGAAAGCTGAAGAAAAAAAAGCAGTTTTAAGCGTTATGTTGTTGATAGTCTGCGGACGAAGGTTTTTAGTCCGTATTCGATCCACACAATTATTCCGGTAGTTGCAAACCAAGCTGCTATTACTTCTTGGGTCCAGCCCAGCGCAAAAGTGAGGTAACCGCTGATCGCGCTAACTGTAACAGTTACAAGAACTTAGGCAATGGTAGCCCGGGAGAGATTCGAACTCTCGTCAGCGAGTCCAGAACCTGCCATCCTCGACGCCTGTAGCCAAAAAGCCGTCAAAGAAGCTATTTCTTTCCACCCAATTCCATCATGCCTAAGCCGCCGCAATCCGGATGACATCGTCACTAGGTTCAGTTTGACGACGCTCGCACAACTTCAGCCGCAAAGCTCGCTCCAACATTGTAGAAGAAGGTATAAGGGACATAACGCCTTCTCCTTTCGAAATTTCTCTTCCCGCAGAGCCATATCAACATGCACAAACGTCACGATTAGCAACATTGAAAGTCACTTTTAACAACATTGAAAGTGCCATTAAAACACCAGCCAACAACGCCAAAAACACCATTCAGAAATCAAAACAGCACCCAGAACGCAAACTGAAAAGTCTAACTTTCGCCGCAAAAAATTTTTTCTGCACTCATACTAACCCTACTCTACCTAGCACATAACAAACCTTATATCCCGCTCCCACATCTCCCTTCAAACGAAGCTGAGTCCATAAGGAGCCAAGCACAAAAACGCGGCTTTTGCCGACGAAGCTTGCACGTTCCGAACTGGCTGGCTCACTTCCGCGACGAGGACGAAACAGAGACATGCCGAAAACGTTCCTAAGAACAAGCAAAAACCTACTGTCACGACCAAGACCCAGAACAGAAACACACAATCTTACAAGCTTCTTCGATGCACCCTTCAATGAAAACACGAAGCATCGCGGAAAACTGACCACGCGAATAAGGGAGGAGAAGTTTTGAAAATAAAAGACCTCAGAGACGGAATGAAACGAATAGAAATCGAAGCCAAGGTTACAGAAAAACAAGCCCCACGCGAAGTCATGGCAAGATACAGAGACGTAGTACACAGAGTAGCCAACGCCACCATCAGCGACGACACAGGCAACATCAAACTAACCCTATGGAACGACCAAATCGACCAAGTCAACGTCAACGACAACATCAAAATCGAAAACGGCTACGTCACATCATTCAGAGGCGAAATCCAACTCAACGTGGGCAGGTATGGAAAACTAAGCGTCAACCAGTAAACTTACGGAAAAAGTCCAAGTCAAGGAAAAAACGGTAAACTCAACGCGAGGTGAAAAAGATGGAATATGAAAGAAGAGAAAGAAGAGGAGGCTACGGAGGAGGCTACGGAAGAAGAGAAGGAAGAGGCTTCGGCCCACGATTCCCACCCAAACCAGTCGAAATAGGCAAAGAATACGACGTTGAAATCCAAGAAACCAGCCGAAGAGGCGAAGGCATAGCCCGAATCAAAGGTCTAGTTGTCTTCGTACCCAACACCAAACCCGGAGATCATGTCAAAATACGCGTAACAAGAATAAGCCGAAGATTCTGCGAAGCCGAAGTTGTAGGCAAAGGCGAAGCAAAAGCAGAAGCCGAAACAGAAGAATCAGCAGGGGAAGCAGAAGAAGCAAGAGAGACCGAAGAGGCAAAGGAAGAAACCGAAACCGAAGGCGAAGGCGAAACTGAAACCGACACCGAAACAATGTAACGCACTGAACACTTGCCGAATCGAAATGCCTAAGAGCCGACTCAGCTGCGCCTAACCTGCTTATTTCTTTAATTGTATTTTTTCTCATTTAGCCTCTAAATCATCTGCGCGGTTGTACTCCTGCACACAAACGTTGAACCGAGGAACTGCCTTCCACTTCCTCTTAAACTCTTCCAGTCCTTGATTGCAGGCCCATCCGATGTCTAACCATTCGTATCCTTCTTGTTTGGCGTATAAGATTTCATTGTGCATTAGAAAATCCGCTAACGAAGGATAGTCAAAGCAGAACCCAATCGGAGTAGCCATAGTGTCTCCAAGAAAATCAACAACATCAAATCCAATAAGCACATCATTCAAGAAGACGTTGAAAAGCCTCACGTCTGGACAGTTTCCAACGTAGTTGCCAAGTCTCAGAAAAAGCTGATAGTCCCAAAGATTGTAGTGTCTTTTTGACATGTGAAACGCGCAAACATACGCGTGGGCAGGCGTCAACTCTCTGGCTATGCTTAGTCTGTAACCACGTCTTGCGGCGTTATTCACGCGGTATCGCAGATCTTCATAGAGGCCGCCTCGGAGTTGCTCGTCAAAATCAGCGAGTTTGACCTGGTAGTCTTTGTCAAAGAACACGTTGTCGCATGAGTACTCGTCTATTGCAGATTCTATTTTTGCTGGTGAGGATACTACCATTTTTCTTGGTTCAAATTTGGCAATCGCTGTTTTGATGCATTCGAGTCTGTCAGCATTGCTTCCATCGTGTCCTTTGAGTTCGAACAGCGTGAGCCACAGCATCTTGCCCAAGTGATCATGGTAAATGAGGTAGGTGTCTTCGTAAATGTACGGGTCGCCGTAAACTTGTGAATTAAGCGTTATCAAATGCTCGTCAAAGCATCCTCGTTTCTGATACCGTGGCACTTCGGTGTCTAAAATTCGCTTCAACTCTTGAGGAACGCCTCATGTTACAAAGCGTGGTGTGAGATAATTGTTTTAAATATCTTGTGGTTTCGGACCTCGAACAATCCAAACTCGAGGGAAAGGCTGCTACAAGTTGGGAATTTTCCGGCTGGGTTATCCTTAAACTCAGCGCGTCTACTTCTTGGCGCAGAAAGCTTTTCATTCTAAAACAGCGCTCTTACTAATCTCGAATTTGAGCGGGATACAACGAAATGGATAGACGAGATTTCTTGAGCAAGCACGTAGAGCACATGCAACTCAAACCCGACATGACCGTTAACCAACTGATCGAGCAGTTCAAAAAATCGGGTTCCTTTGGTGCGGGAAGGCTGGCGTCTGCTTGTGACATCTTTGAGGAAATGGTTCGAGACGAGAAATGCACGATTTTCCTCGCGCTGGCAGGAGCTATGGTGCCCGCTGGTCTGCGTACAACAATAGCCGACTTGATGAGAGGAAGACTGATTGATGCTCTTGTAAGCACAGGCGCGAATATGGTTCACGACTTGATTGAAGCAACTGGAGGGCATCATTATCAAGGGCACTGGTTTGTTGACGATTATCTGCTCTATAAATATCACATCTACCGAATCTATGATGTTTTCGTGCCCGAAGAAGACTTCGTTAAAGCGGATGAAGTGTTGGTGAAGATGTTTGATGAGATCGCTCTGAAAACAGAGGGCGAACCGCTCTCTACAAACGAACTTATGGCTGAGATTGGAAAAAGACTTGGAGACAAAAACTCCATTGTCCGCTCGGCGTATGAGTCGAAAGTGCCCATTTTCCTTCCTGCTATGCGGGACTCCGAATTTGCCTACA
>Ga0315310_10000685_pt1 | contig 21728 bp, 22 predicted proteins | sample TDP5_MG_FD_203630 | JGI IMG/M metagenome (GOLD analysis project Ga0315310, IMG submission 203630) | Freshwater sediment microbial communities from Lake Towuti, South Sulawesi, Indonesia - TDP5 | ecosystem: Environmental > Aquatic > Freshwater > Lake > Sediment | place: Indonesia: South Sulawesi...
AATAATTAGCTATATTAGAAGTTTTTTGGCCTTGAAGATCCGCTGTCTTATTACCTCATAAAGGACTGTTGCTCCAGCCACAGCAGCATTTAAAGGGATTTGGCATGCCGTTGGAATCCTGAAAAGAACATCACAATGCTTCTTTATTAGCCTCCTGATACCCAACCCCTCACCTCCTATTACAAATCCAATGTCTGTATCCAGATTAAGTTCGGAGAGGTCTTTGGAGGCGTCTGGATCAGCTCCATAGAGCCAGTAGCCTTGTTTTTTTAAAAAAACCATCGTTTGGGACAGGTTTGTAACCCGCGAAATCGAAACATATTCCATCCCGCCTGCAGATATCTTAATCACAGTTGGAGTTACCTGTGCCGAACGATCCTTTGGAATGACAATGCCGTTCACACCCCACGCTGCTGCGCTCCTGATAAGAGATCCAAGATTTACCGGATCAAGAATCCCATCAAGAATAAGGAGCACCCCTTTTTTCCCTGTGTTCCTCACAGTGGAAAGAATACTCTCCAGAGAGACATAGTCATATGGTCCTGTCACAGCAGCAATCCCTTGATGGACGGCCCCTTTGCATAGTCCATTGACGATCTCCTGAGAACAAAAAAGCGCCGGGATTTTCCTTCTCCCAGCTTCCTGGAGTATTTCCCCCACAATTCCAGAGTGCTCTTTTCGTGCAATATATATCTTCTTTATATCGCGGTTCCTCCTGAAGGCTTCTCTGACAGGATGAACTCCGTAGATTATATTGTGCTCATCCATGAGAATTCTCTGCTTCCTGTATTTCCCGAATGATTCTTTCACAAATCTTCACCCGATCTTTTGCCTTCAAGATAGGCCTTCCCACCACGATAAAGTCTGCCCCTGCGCGGATTGCCTCTCCCGGAGACGCAGTCCTTTTCTGATCATCTTTCATCCAATCAGGCCTGATTCCTGGAACCACGATCAGGAATTTTTCGCCACAGGCCCTCCTTATTTTCCGTATCTCATGTGCGGAGGAGATTATTCCATCTAAACCTGATCCCTTGGCTTTTAAAGCCAGCGAGGCCACAAGCTCGGAAACGGGCCTACGACAGCCAAGGTCCCTCTTCATGCTTTTCTGATCCATACTTGTCAAAACAGTAACACCAAGAATAAGCGGCTTCCTGTGTCCCGTATTGCGCGAATAGTTCTTAACCTCTTCAACTAAAGTTTTCATCATAGCGCTACCACCAGATGTATGAACATCAAACATAAAAATATTAAGATCCACAGCCCTGCACCCCGCTTGAGCCACTGTGTTTGGAATATCGTGAAATTTCAGGTCAAGAAAGATCTCCTTACCCATATCCCTGATATTTCGAATAATCCTTGCACCTCCAAGCAGGAACAACGGGCTGCCAACTTTTACAATATCGCAATAATCCCTGCATTCTCTGAGGATATTCAGTGCCTCGGCTGGATCGCCCACATCAAGAGATAGAATGAGTTTTCGTCTCACTGGCCCTGCTGCAAGCTTCTGATTTCTTTTATAATTTCTTCGGACTTCTCTGGGGGAAGAGCACTCTTTATTGTAAAGAATTCAAAGTTCAGAAGCTCGTTCAATCCCTCAAGAAGAAGCTGAGAAATGAACAATTCATTCAGTCCTGCAATTTTGTTGAAATCATCGCTCTCCAGGAGCTTCAATCCCTTCACATTTTGAAGGAGACGGTCTGTATCAAATCCACCTGCCTCATTCAGGGTGATACGATTGAAAAGCTTCTGAAGTTTTTCCGACAACTCAGAGAAAAATGAATTAAATGTTCCAAGTGCATCAAATTTGGGATTCTCTTTCTTAACATAAGCAAAAACCTTTTTACAAAGATCAGAATATTTTTCAATAGTCTTCTTGAGCGCAATGACCCCTTCGTCCTCCTTTGCTGCTGGCTTCTCTTCTTTTCCCAAAACATGAAGAACACCTGCATTCAGAAGCTGATAAAGGATCTTGTATATGGTGAATTCTCCGAGCTCGCAGCGCCTGATGATTTCGGCAACATCTGCCTTCCCATCAATAACAGTTAATATTTTCTCCATTGTGGAAGAGAGCTCTACAGAGGGTGTTTTCTCACGGATCGCCAAAATTACATCCTTGGAGGGTATTTTCTCAGAGATCAGCTTCCACTCATCAAACCTCCTGAACCCCTCCATCAAAAGGTTCTGGGTATTTAATGAAAACCTTACAAGATCCTCCTCTGGACTTACTCCCTCAATAAAAAGGAACTCCCCGGTGACAAAGGAAAAAATACTATATATGATTTCCTCCAACTGATATTTTACCCCCCACCAAAGATCTTTTGGCGCAATTAATCCCTTCTGAAGCAAAATCTCGCCAAATCTTTTGCTTGTGGAAATGGTCTTCTCTACCTCCTCCAGCATTCCCTTTTTAAGCTTTCCTGTCTTGTATAGGATGTCCCCAAGCCTGTCCTCCGGAAGGTTAGAAGATGCATAAACTATCTCGCCCTTCCGAAAATATATAGTTTTCATTGCATCTTCTGACCACACTGTGAGAACGCCTGTCTTCTGTGTCATATTCAATACCGAGAAAAGGTCAGCAATACCAAAGCTCTCTATGCTTCCGCAGAATGTTACCCTTGCACTGACCTGGGTCTCTCCAGATTGAACTTGCTCTTTTTTTAGTAAGACAAACTGGCGGTTTTGAGAGACGACCTTAAGAAAATCATTCTCTTTCACACCAAGCTTCTCAAGGATATTAGACGGCAGGATAATTAATCCGTTTCTCTGAACCCTCACAACAATACTGGAGGTTTCCTTTGTCATGTCGCAGCCTTCATCTTATTGATGATCTCCATGAGCTCTTCTGCCTCCCCCTTCTTCAAATATTGTTTCAGCTCAAAGAGCTCAAAATAAAGGAGCTCGTTTATCGCCTTGAGGAAAAACGGCCCGCGTTCCTGGTCGTTCAATTTCTCAACATTGGCCATAATATCCGCTATTGCAAGGCCCCCCTTCTCGTCCAGTGAAACATTCTTGAAGACATTTGCAAAGTCTCCTGTGAGATCCGTGAAAAAAGAGTTTAATATCTTACTAACATCTACATCGGGGGCCTTGACCTTGATGATGGAGTAAATATCCATAAGAATGGGGTTTGTATTCTCAAGGACCCCGCGACACCGATCTATGCTCCAGCTGCGTCCTATTACTTCAACCGCCTCTCCTTCCCGAAGCGTAATGAAACCTGCCTGAACCAAATAAAATAAAGCCCTGTATGTATCAAACTCTGTCTTCCCGCTCGCACTGCAGATCTGGGATACGGTTCTATCGCCATCCACGAGATCCAGGATTGCTTGTTCATCGGGATTAAGCCCTAAATCCGGAGAAGGCGTTCTTTTTGTGAATATTGTATCGCCGGAGGGAATTTTCTCTACGAAACGCTCCCACTCGTTAACCCTGCGGACCCCTTCCATGATCAGCTCGTTTGTCATCAGGGAAATCGTAACAATCTTCTCCTGTTCCACTTCTCCCTCCAGGAACACGAATTTTCCCTTCCTATATCGGAAAAGGCTATATACGATCTCCTCCACCTGTCTCCTGACACCCATCCACAACTCTTTGGGCGAGATAAAATTTTTTTCTACGAGAAGCTTTCCAATTTTTTTCTTGGGTGTAAGCTCTTTCTGAATCCCCTCAATCTGGTCCGCTGTGATCTTTCCTGATCTTCGCAAAGACTCTCCCAGCCTATCTTCTAAAAGAGAGGAGGATGCAAAAACTACCTCCCCATTCTTGAAATATACTGATTTCGTTGCATCAACATCTTTGATGGATACATGAAGAATCCCTGTCTTTCGATTTGTATGAAGCATGGCGATTGTATCTATCAAGGAAAAACTCTCAATATCGCCCTTGAGTGCTGCCCTTTTCTCCCCTCCAGAAACGGCATCCATGCCTTCACTGAGCCTCTGAATGAGGTAAACGCCGTCATCCAGATCGGACACAGACACCTTGTCTCCTTCCGTGAGTCCAAGAGACTTAAGCTGGGCCTGTGAAAACTTTAATCCCCCCTCTTTTAATGAAACTACTCGATCTTTTCCTCTCATTTGAACTCCACTGTTGTTAATTTGAAATGCACCGTCCATATAATATCTACATTAGCTCCATAAGGATCTTCTGCTACTGCCTTAATATCTATTAAATCATCTAAAGGGTAAAGGCTCCCATCAAGAGAAAAAGTTGTTCCTCCCTTCGGAAAACACATGGTCATTTCCTCCTGCCCGTCAAATTTCTTTCCTCCATTTATCCGCCAATAATAGTCTATTGGGTCTCCCTCCGCGTCTTCGGCACATATTGTGAAATGCTGGCCGCCCGTCCTAAGGACATCAACGTATGGTGAGTCAGGATAGTATATATTAATCTTTGGGGCAGTATTTTTAACATAAATTGGCTCAGGAATTCCACACCCAGCCCCAAGGGTTAAAAGCGCAGCGAGATAGACGCACATTCGTGACACCTATCCTCCCTTCCCAAGGTATCTGTAGATTGTCCTGACATTGACCCCAAGAACCCTGGCAGTCTTCTCTTTGTCACCATGATGATATCTCAATACCTTCTCAATATATGCTTTTTCAAAATTTTCCTTTGCATTCGCAAGCTGTGGAAGGGGTTCAAAATCTTCGGGTCTGATCTCCAGGTCGCTCTCCGTAACAAACGGGCCCCTGGACAGCACTATTCCCCTTCTAATCTTGTTCTCCATCTCCATGATATTCCCGGGCCACGAATATCTTAGCATAGCTGATACCGCCTCATCGGTAAAGTCCTTCTTCTCAAACCCCATGGTACGGGAGATCTCATGCAGGAAATACCTTGCCAGAAGCTCAATATCCTCCTCCCGTTCTCTCAAAGGAGGAAGCTTGATAATGAAGTGACCCAGACGATAGTAAAGTTCGTCGCGAAAATTGCCCTTTTCCCGCTCTTTATCGAGATCTGCCGAAGATGTAGCAAGGAACCTCACTGTCTTGCATTCCTCAAGTATTTGAAGCACCTGCGCCTGGAGGGACAGGGAAAGGGAGGAAATTTCTTTAAAGATTAGGGTTCCATCCCTCGCTTCACTTATTCTTGTACTCTTTCCGGCCGACCCAAAAAATTCCTCTCGGAAAGCATCCGAAGACAAAGAGGAGCAGTCAACTTTAACCAGAGGACCCGGACGTCCGCTTCTTCTGTGTATTTCACGGCAAAGCAGGTCCTTGCCGGTTCCTGTCTCACCTATAACAAGGAGCGAAGAATCAGAAGAAGATATTTTGTCAAGGGTTCGAAATACCTTCTGCATCGCCAGTGATGTCCCGAGAAGAGAGCCGAATTTTGCATCCTCTACCCTCTTAACAAGGCCATCGTATTTCATCTTGAGGTCGTTGAGGAGGATGGCATTATCCAATATTAGAGCAGCCTGTGAAGCAAATATGGTCAACACTTCAAGGTCGGCAGAGGTAAACAATGACGCAGCCCTATCGTTCCCCAAATAGATCATTCCAAGATTTTTCCCCCGGACAAGAAGTGGGACACCCATTACTGACCGGAGTTTCAAGTTGACGATGCTCTCCGCATGCCTGAATCCATCGTCCTTCAATGCGTCAGAGACAATAAGGGGTTTCTTCTCCTTAAGAACCCAGGAGACAACAGTGTCGCTCAACTCCAGAACGCCACCCTTGATGTCCTTTCTGAGAGAGCTGCGGGCCACTTTCACGGCAAATCCATTGCCTTCCGAAAGGATCAGGTAGCCTCTCTGTGCCTTGGTCAACTCAATTATAGAATCCATGAAAGAGACAAGGAGATCGTCCAGCGAATATACCCTCATAAGAGCCTCGCTAAACTCATACAACCGCCTCGTGTAATCAAGACCGGAATGCGGTTTTTCTTCTTCAGCGGCAACGAAACGCAGCATCGCCTTTCCAATAGAGATTACATCGCCATCCCTGAGTTCTTTCCGTTCCGTTTGCTCTCCATTTATGTCAAATGTGCTTCGTGGATCAAGGCTGATTATTGTATAGCCTGATTTTTCTTTGAGGATATGGGCATGGTAGCGCGAAACAGACGGATCATCGAGCAGGATGTCGCTTTCGGGATCCTTTCCAAGGGTTGTGATCCCTTTGAAGACCTTAAAAGATCGCCGGATTATGCCCTTTTCATCGAGCAGTAATAGAGATGCCATCTCGCTCTGCCTCGGTAGGTGAATTCCACACTGCGTCAACTATACCGTAGACCCCTGTTCCAACAAAGACCCAGAAAGCTATAAGCTGGGCATCCTGAAGCCTGTTGGCGGTCTTAACATCTTTTTTCCAATAATGGTCAGGAGACGTTTCCATTGTCTTTCGGACATAATATGTCACAAGGTTTGTCAGTAGTGCGGTCCCTTCCACCCCAAGAAATATATATCCTTTTGTCTTTTGCCCATTCTGAAACTGCCCGACCCCAAAGGGAACAAAATTCAGGTAGAACAAGGCTTTTCTGCGTTGTGCCTCCATACCGATCTCGCGCTTCAGCACATTGAAAAAATCCATGATCTGGGGAGGAGTGAAAAGGGGATCAAGAGAGTAATGGGGCTCTGTCCTCAGAATTGCCCGAAACTCGTTTTCGGCAGCCAACCTCTGATCGAGAAGGTAATAGCATATTCCAAGATATTGATAAGCTTTAAGGATCTCATCCTTATCCTTCAATACCAAGGGATACAGGAGGGAATGAAACTGCTTCGCAGCCTCCTTGAAATCTCCATAAGCATATAATGCATACGCCTTCTGAAATCCCTCAGACTCAGCCAGGGCCACATTAGAAGTAGACACACACAGAACACATAGGAAAATGAAAACCCTCATTTGTGCTCCTGTTCCTGAACAGTAAGACGCACCCTTTTATCAAGGATCTTACCGGGCAGGATTTCAACCCTTTCTGTATATGAGCGGCAAAAAGGATTTTCAAGCCTGACATCGTGGCTGCCCTTCTCAAGCTCTAAGGCCTTCAAAAAGGGCGTCTCCCCGACATAATTCCCATCTACAAATACACGTGCCCATGGAATAGTAGTCAGTTTAAGGGTCCCTTTCATTTCCTCCTGGCGTGCCGAGGAGACTGCACGGGCAACAGAAGTATTGGGAAGTTTTGGCTGTTTCTGGGAAGGAACTGGTTCCCTCACTTCAACGGCTGGCTCCTTCACATCCACTGATATCTGGGGCGCAGGTCTTTCAATCCTCGTAAAGATAAAATAAAATCCTCCGGCACAAGCCACAATGAGAACAGCAGCTGCAAGGGCGCTCCACATCCTCTTGCCCCGCCTTGATGCCGTCACAAGCTCTCGGGCCTCGACGCATGATGGGTCCATCACAAGGACTCTTTCAAGCGCCCTGAGAGATGCGCTGAATTCTTTTTTGGCGTATAACTTCCTTCCAGAGTCGAGAAAATGTGTGATGAGTTTCTCCCTGAGCCTTTTTTGATAGACAGACGGAGCGATGAAAAATTCCTTCAGCTGGCTTTCCGGAGCAATTATGCCGCTGCCATCCAGGTAACTCTTTAGATCTTTTTCAAGAGATTCCAGATTGGGAAACCTTTTATCAGGATTGACCTGAAGGCAGCGGTTTATCGTCGAGGCAAGGGCATCGGAAATTCCTTCATTGATCTCCCTTGGGTCAGTGAACTTCCCCTCGGCAATAGCCTTCAGGATCGCTGCAGTAGTAGCCCCCTCAAATGGCAGGCGAGATGTAGAGAGCCAGTAAAGGAGTGTGCCCATGGCGAAAATATCCGTCCTCACGCTCGCCCTCTTTCCTTCAACCTGCTCAGGAGACATATAGACAGGGGAGCCGATGATGCCTCCCGTGACTGTGAGACTTTCCATATCCATAATCTGTGCAAGACCAAAATCAGTAAGCTTTAGCAGGCCGTCTTCAGTGATCATTATGTTTTCCGGCTTTATGTCCCTGTGAACGATATTCATAGAATGGGCATATTTCAGCGGACCGCAAACATTGAGGAGGATCATGGCAGCCACCTCGGGAAGAAGTGGGCCAACCCCTTCAACAAACGCCTTGAGATTCTTGCCTTTGATAAACTCGGTGACAATATATGCCTGGTCGCCGTTCTTCCCGGAATACTCATAGATCTCTATAATTTGAGGGTGTTTTAGCCTCGCAACGAGCTTTGCCTCTCTCTCGAATCGCTCCCTGTCTTCTGAACTACGGCAAAGATGAGGATGAAGGATCTTGATGGCTACATCACGATCGAGTGACAAGTCACGGCTGCGGTAGATGGAAGCCATGCCCCCTCTTCCAAGCTCCTCCATTATTTTATAGCCCTTAAGTATTGTCCCGATCATGCTTTTTTCTGCCGTGCCGCTTCAAGAATACCGAGGACCCTCTTCGCCACCATTCCGATATCAACACGATCAACCTCCTGAGAGTCTCTCATCTTGATCTCAGCCTTCCCCTCCTTCATTGCCTTCGGACCAAAAGTGATCCTGATGGGAATACCAAGGAGGTCGGCGTCCTTGAACTTTACGCCCGGCCTCTCATCCCTGTCATCATAGAGCACTTCTACTCCTGCCTGCTCAAGCTCCATGTGGGTTTTCTCTGAAAGCCGCCGATTCTCTGCATCTTTGATCTCAAGTGGAAGAATGATGGCCTGAAACGGGGCAAGGGACAACGGGAATGACGCACCCTGGCTGTCATGGCCCTGCTCAATGGCAGCAGCCATAGTCCGGGTTATTCCAATCCCGTAGCATCCCATGACCATGAACTTTTCTTTTCCATCCTTGTCCAGAAAGACAGCCCTCATGGCCTGGCTGTATTTTGTCCCAAGCTTGAATATATGGCCCACCTCAATTCCCCTTGTAAAAGCCAGGGTCCCTCCGCATTTCGGACACCCATCGCCCTCCTGCGCCATTCGAATATCGCCGAATGCCTCTACGGAAACATCTCTTCCAAGAGACACATTTACCAGGTGATGATCCTCTTCGTTGGCGCCCGTGACAAAACTGGCCATATCTGCAATGGCATGGTCTGCATAGATCTTGATCCCCAGCTTCATAGGGCCTGCAAATCCCATTGGAGCCCCTGTGACATTCTGGATTTCTTCTTCTGAGGCCATCTCCAATGCATCAGAACCGAGCATTAAGCCAAGCTTGGAAAGATTAAGCTCATGGTCTCCCCTCACCAGAGCTGCGACAAAACCAGATCCTATCCTGCAGATGATCGTCTTCACAATGTCCTTGGGAGACACGCCCAGAAACCCGCAGACCTCCTCAACGGTTTTCACATCGGGTGTTTTTACCTTTGACATGGCCTTTCCACCAGAAGAGGATCGTGCTACCTTCACATCATTCATGCGAACCTCTGCCTTCTCAAGGCTTGCTGCATACCCGCATGAATTGCAGGAAACAATAATATCTTCACCGTTCTCTGCAAGGACCATAAATTCATGGGAGAACTTCCCACCGATATTCCCTGTCACGGCTTCAACGGGTTTATACTTGAGGCCGCACCTGGAGAAGATCCTGGAGTATGCATCGTACATCTTTTTATAGGTTTCCTCTGCGCCCTGCTCATGGGCATCAAAGCTATAGCCGTCCTTCATAATAAATTCCCTTGCCCTCATTACACCGAAACGGGGCCTCACCTCATCCCTGAACTTGATATGGATCTGGTAGAGGTTCAATGGAAGCTGGCGATAGGAGCGAACCTCCTTGCGGACAAGGTCTGTGATGATCTCCTCATGGGTCGGTCCCAGACAGAACCACCGGTCATGCCTGTCCTTGAACCGGAGTAGCTCCTTTCCGTAATGATCCCACCTGCCGCTTTCCTCCCATAGGTCGCTTGGCTGGACAAAGGGAAGCAGAACCTCCTGGGCGCCTGCCCTGTTCATCTCCTCCCTGACTATCCCCTCCACCTTCCTAATGACCCTGAGGCCCAAGGGAAGGTATGTATGAACGCCGGCAGCGACCTTCCGGATCATCCCTGTCCTGAACATTAGCTTGTGGCTTGCCACCTCTGCATCGGCAGGGACTTCGCGAGTAGTTGGAAGTAGAAGTTTTGAATATAGCATGATCAGATTCCCTTCCCCATTGCGGATTGAAGGACTTCTTTGATCAAAGATTCTGCCATTTCCGATTCCTTAATCTTTGCTGCCTTTTTCCCCTTCTTGAAGAGAAGCCCAACCCCCTTGCCTCCAGCGATCCCAATATCAGCCTCTTTTGCCTCACCTGGCCCGTTAACTACACACCCCATGACAGCCACAGTGATTGGCGTCACTATGTCCCTGAGTCCTTCTTCAACCTTCTCGGTAAGCGGTATCACATCTATCTCTGCCCGTCCGCAGGATGGACACGACACAAGGTTGAGCCCTCTTTTCCTCAGGCCAAGAGCCTTGAGGATCTCGTATGCAGCCCTCACCTCCTCTACAGGGTCTGCAGTTAGAGAGACCCTGATGGTATCACCGATCCCTTCTGAGAGAAGGATGCCCATTGCCACAGCTGACTTTATTGAGCCAATTAAGGTCGTCCCTGCCTCTGTCACGCCGAGATGAAGTGGATAGTCAACCTCTTTTGAGATCATCCGGTAGGCTTGAACAGTAGTCATAACATCAGAGGATTTCAGAGAGAGCTTGATGTCCTCAAAGCCCATCTCATTGAATAGCTTCACATATCGCAATGCGCTCTCAACCAGGGCCTCGGCAGTAGGACGGCAGTTGTATTTTAGAAGGATGTCCTCCTCAAGGGAGCCTGCATTCACTCCGATCCTGATTGGGATTGAGAGCTCGCGTGCTGCCTTGACAATGCTCTCCACGCGCTCCTTCTTCCCGATATTCCCTGGATTAATCCTTATTCCATCCACTCCCTGAGCGAGAGCCATTAGTGCAAGCCGGTAATCGTAATGGATGTCAGCAACCAGTGGAATATTTATCTTCTTCTTAATTTCCTTCAATGCCCCTGCTGCCTTCATGTCCGGAACAGCGACCCTGACAATTTCGGCACCTGCCTTCTCAACCCTCAGTATCTGTTCCACAGAGCGCCGGACATCTCGCGGGTTCGTTGTAGTCATTGTCTGGACAACAACAGGCGCATTTCCCCCGATTTTTACCCCCCCAAGGGAAATCTGCCGGGTTTTCCGCCTCTTCATATCGGTTGCTCGCTCCGCTCGCTACTATCGATTACCACCCTGTGATAAACCTCCCTACTCCCTTTGCATTGCTTCGCGCAAATGGGCCCTGTCCACTCCCGCCTCTCTGCCATATTGACAAAAATATCACTTTATCGAGATAAAGGCAAGTAGCGACAAAAATGTCAAAGGGGGAGGCAAACCTTACATAGCTACTACTTTTTATCTCATTTAAAACGGCAGGACGAAATTCCTATCCTCAAGCTTCCCAAACAGGACCTTTTGTGCCCCACCAAGGAAGTCGTATTCACCCCTTGTTATCTCTGTCCATTTTCTGCAATTTTCACATGATGTTCTGTAAAAATTTTGAATCAAGCCATCTGAATAAACCCTGTAGATCACATAGCCGCCAGGGTATTCCTTTGGCGAGCCGGTCTCTACAAATGCCTTTCCCGGGGCCTGATCAGAATATGTAACCTTGCTCCTATGGCTGTGTCCTGAAAATACCCCATGAATCTGTGAATTTTTTGAAATAATATCAATTAACCTTGCTTTGTCTTCCTGATCGCTTAAAAGATTTACAAAACCTACAGAATCCCCCTCATCGCTTGCAAGGACATAATGTAGAAAAATAAATGTCTTTTTATCTGTATTTGCTACCAAATCGTTTTCCAGCCATGTGAACTCTTCATCGCAGATCTCTCCCCTGCCAGTTGCAAGATTTATTGAATCAAGCGTTATGAAACGAAACCCTTTATAATCAAAACTCATATAAAAATGTCCATGGGTATCAATGGTATATTTGTTTCCCATGAATAATATATTCCCGAGGTCAAACACGCTGAAAAAGTAATCCTCTGGATTTTCCCCAACCCTGTCGTGGTTACCCCTTATCAAGAGATATGGCATTTCTAAATTGCCAAATATTTCCTTTGCCTTTTCAAATTCCTCTTCTTCGTATTCGCTCGTGATGTCCCCTTTGATTATCACAAAGTCAGCTCCCCTCTGGTTTATCTCTTCGACAGCAGCATTATTCATGAAAAGCCAGTATGGATTGTTTTCATCGGGCCATGTAAAACCCTCATTAATGGTCTCACCATAAATAACAATCAAACCCGCTATGTCCTCGCCAACATGGACATCATTCAATGTTGCAAACTGGAAAAGGAATTCACCCTGTGGTGGTATCAGCGTTTCAAGGCTTCCCGGCGAATACTCAACAGCCATTCCGGTAATGCCCCCGCTCCTGGTCACATAATAATATGTGGTGCCTGAAAAAAGACCTGTTACCTCGCAGTAATGATAAATGGTTGCAGGTTCCTTGCAATTAAATTCCTTCAGGGCGTCAGGGGATGTCCCAAAAAGAACCTTTGAGTCACCCGGGGCATCAGTTGTCCATGTCAAAACAAAAGAAGACTCGGTAACCGTGACAAGCTCTTCATTGTAGATCGTTGTCACAGTGCTGACCTTTTCCCTGCAGCAAAGGAACAACCATAATACATTTATAAAAATACAAATTAAATTTTTCTTAGAGTGCATTTCCTTCAATTTCCCCCGTAACCATCCAACCCTTTTTCTTTTTAAGCAGCTTCAGGGGGCTTCACTGGCCTAAACTGGTGTAGGGTGAGGTCTTCAGAAAGCTTGAGGAACGAAACCTCGACATCCATCCCGATTGTCAGCTCCTCAAATGGGGCATCAATCTTTGTGAAGATTTTTCCTATACAGCCCTCAAGCTCCACAATGCCCACCACATCGGGCTTCATAAAGCGCAGGGCTTTTTCCTGCTGTGTAAAGGCATAGAGCTTGCCTTTGCCTGAAAGGTTCACCCATTCAAGCTCCTGGGATGAACAGAACGGACAGAACACCCTTGGATAGAAAAAGGTCTTTTTACAGATTTTGCATCTTGTGGTCATGAGGCGGTGATTCTTCAGCTCCTCGTAAAATCTCTTTGATGCAGCATCACCGAATGCCTGAATTACCTTGACTGTAACATTGTTGAGGATCGGTGTTATGTCCATCCAGTTTCCCTCCTCACCCTACCCTCTCCTCCAGGGAGGAGAGGAATTTTCTGTAATTGCCATCATGACTCGAGGATGAAAACCATGCTCCCGTTAAGCATTCCGTGCTCTGCATGAACAAGACCCCTCCGTGCGCCGCTCACCTGCCTCTCCCCTGCCTCTTTCCTTAGCTGGAGAACAATTTCTCCTGCCTCAAGAAGCGGTGTTGCCGTTGCTGGATGACCGAGCGAAAGGCGTCCTCCGCTTGGATTCATAGCGATCTGTCCCCCTATTGCAGTAGCCCCCTCCTTTAGCGCATCAGCAGCTTGACCCTTCTTAAAGAAGCCAAGCTCCTCGTAAACCATAAGCTCTGTGGCTGCAAACACGCCGTATACCTCTGCCACCTGGATGTCTTTGGGTTTGATCCTGGCCTGGCCATATGCCTCCTCTGCAGACTTCATCACGCAGGGAAATGAAGTCATTGGACCTTCCTTGGGATAGAAATGGCTGCTGTCGTGAAATTCCCCCATGGCAGTGATCCAGATCGGGGGCTTTTTTGCTTTCTTCGCCCTCTTAGGAGATGCAAGGACAAGGGCTGCAGCGCCGTCGGATAATGGGCAGCACTCAAGCAAATGGACTGGAGGACTTACCATCCTTGAAGAAAGCACATCCTGGACTGTTATCTCATCCCTGAACTGCGCCAGCGGGTTTTTTGAGGCATTTTTCCTGAGAAGGACCGGAAGTGCTGCAATGCTCTCTGGAGCGATGCCGTTCTCATACATGTATCTCTGGGTTGCCATGGCATAATACGGGACAGGAGCGCCAAGCCCGTAAGGCGCATCGTAGGGGCCATAAAGCCCGCCCTGGATCATGGCTGCCTGCCTGAGGAATGGGACAATATCCTCGGGCGGCTCTCCGAATGTCATGTCAGAAGCAAGGACAAGGCATACCTCGTTTTTCTTCAGGATAATGTCATCAGCTGCATACCTGAGCGCCAGGCCGCTTGAGACACCGCCGCACTCGAACTTGGAGAGGGACCTGAGGCCCTTGAACCCAAAAACCTCGTTAAGCCTTGCTGCGAGCATTTGAGAATTCGGGATGGCGAACCCTTCGGGCGTAATGAAGAGACCCTGAACCTCGTCCCTGTCCACGCCTGCATCCCTGAGTGCTTTGAGCCCGGCTTCCACAGCGAGATCCAACGGGCTTCGGCCGGGGTGCTTCCCGACCTTTAACATACCTACTCCTATAACGGCCGGGGTATTCCTCATAATTCAGGGATCCACTTGTTCTTCCGGTACCAGGAGATGGTTTCCTTCATCCCTTGTTTGAAATCAGGAAACAAGGGTTTGAAACCAAGCGTCTTGATGCGGGAGATGTCATACCAGTGGTCCCCTGTTCCATAACCGATCCAATCCTTGTCTATTCGAGGCCGGAGGTTTCTAACCAATCCCTTCTGCTTAACCATCTCCTCCCAGTGTTTCAAGATCATCCCGTTAATTAAGGAAAAAGGATTGAATGGAATGGCTTTACAGATCAACAAATTAAGAACTCGTGCAATGGTCATGAAAAGGATTTTAGGATTCCAGATCTCCCCTGAGATTTTTATCCCTACAGTCTCTATAATAAAACGGAATGACTCCATCATAGGAATCGGGGTTTCGTCTGCAACATTATATGAATGCCCGGGTGCATCGGGAGATTCTGCAAGAATAAGGGTTGCCAGGGCAACATCATCAACATGAACGGCGTGGCCAAGGGGTCCGTCCTTTAGCCACCACATACCCTTAACGCCCATGTCCCTGAGAACCGCGAATAAAGCAACATGAATGGCCCAGCCATACTGGCTCCTTGGTCCATAGACGAGGGTGGGCCTGACCACTGCCACTGGAAGCCCTTTTTTGTGATATGAGAGGGCCATTTTTTCACCCTCCCATTTGCTTTTTTCATAGAGATTCCTGGGGTTCTTAGGATCCTCCTCCCTGCACGGAATCCTGCGCGGCCTGCCGTATGACCCCACAGATGAGAACTGGACAAACCTTTTAACACCGGCACTTAGGCAAGCCTCGCAGATGTTGGAAACACCATCAATATTTACCTTTTTAAGGAGCGACTTTTTCGCGCCAAAATCAAAAACCCCGGCTGTATGGATGACAATGTCTATTCCTTTAACAATATTCCTTAACGCTTCCGTGTCAGAGATGTCCATGAAAGTTGTGCGCGCACCGGCCTTCTGGGCAAAAGAGAGATCAGCTCCGGGAACATCGGTAGCAACGATCTCATAGCCCTTGCGCTTGAAGAGATCGAAACAAGCAGTTCCGATAAAGCCCCCAGCGCCTGTGATAAGAACCCTTGCCATTATCCTTGACAGTCCTTCATTCAGTAGTATATTTATCACTTTATTAACACTGTAGTTTATGGGAGTCAAGGATTTTCATCAAAATGAAAGGAGGATTAGCAATGGCCAATAACGCATTCAAAGATGTTGTAATTGTAGAAGCACTCAGGACCCCGATGGGAAGGGCAAATAAGGGTTCGCTAATCAATGTCCGGCCCGATGATCTGGGCGCCCTTGTTGTCCGCGAAATAGTAAAGAGGACCGGCATCGATCCTAATGAGATTGAGGATACGATCATAGGGTGCGCCATGACCGAAGGAGAACAGGGGCTCAATGTTGCCCGGACCGTTGCCCAGCTTGCTGACATACCTATGGTGGGCCCTGCGTCAGCTACGATCAACCGCTTCTGTGGATCCAGTCTTGAGGCAATCCATATAGCATCCCAGGCCATTGCCACAGGCTGCGGAGAGTTATTTGTCTCAGGGGGAATTGAGGGCATGAGTATGATCCCAATGGGCGGGCTCAATCCAATGAGGGCCATGAATCCAACCCTTATGGAAAAGACGAAAAACGATCCCCAGGCGATCGGCATGCACCAGACCGCTCAGTATATAGCTGAAAAATACGACATATCACGGGAGGACATGGACAGATACGCTATCAAGAGCCATCAAAAAGCCGTAGCTGCCCAGGACGCGGGCAAATTCAAGGAAGAGATCGTCCCTGTTGAGGTCAAAAAAGAAGATGGAAGCACATTCATTGTTGACAAGGATGATTGCCCAAGGCGGGATTCAACATACGAGAAGGTCTCCACACTCCCGCCCATAGTCTCATCCTTTGATCCCAACAAGCCGGCTGTGATCACTGCTGGCAACTCATGCCCTATAAACGATGGCGCTGCCGTAACAATCGTCATGAGTGCCAGGAAGGCAGATCAATATAAGCTTAAGCCCTATGCCAGGATCGTGAGCATGGCTGTTGCAGGGGTCAATTCTTATGAGATGGGGATTGGCCCAACCTTTGCGACAAGAAAGGCACTCAATAGGGCTGGATTAAAAATAGAAGACATGGATCTCATTGAGGTCAACGAGGCATTTGCTGCCGTAGCGCTCTACAATGCAAAGACCCTGGAAATTCCCATGGACAGGCTCAATGTGAACGGCGGAGCCATTGCCATTGGACATCCTTTGGGTGCCAGCGGCGCCAGAATCATGACAACATTACTGCATGAGCTGAGGAGAAGAAAGGCCAAGAGAGCCCTTATAACCATGTGCATCGGTGGGGGCATGGGCATAGCAACCATAGTGGAGGCCGTTTAAGAGGACCAGATTATTTCTTTATTTTCCGAAGAGAGAAGTCAGCCAGGCCGAGGGACTGGACAGGCTCTTGACTACAGCATCAGGGGAGCATGCCCTGAGGGCATCCAGATCGAATGACCCGCTGGCCACAGCAAGGACCTTAACGCTCGCTGCCTTCCCAGCATCAACATCCCTGGGAGTATCCCCTATTACAACAATATCCGCAGGGCTGAAGTCTTCTTTGGCATACTCTTTCCCGCGCCTCACGGCGATCCGGACGATCTCAGTCCTGTTCTCTGAATCCGACCCGAACCCCCCAAAGGGGAAAAATCGGTTAAGCTTCCCTCTCTCCAGCTTGATCCTCGCCCCTGCTTCAAGGTTGCCTGTAGCCAGGCCAAGGACAACATCTTTTCGTTGGGAAAGCTCCTTGAGCGCCTCTTCAACGTCCTGCAGGACATGGTAGCCTGGTGATGCTGCCACCTCAGAGCCAAGTGCCTCCACATATCCTGATAGGATTTTCTGCACAGCAGTATCGTCGGATGGAAGGCTATAAAGCGATAGGAGCTCCCTGGCTATTGCAGGATCGGTCTTCCCATCCATCCTTACCCCCTGCGTGTTAATAGTGACCCCATAATGTTTAAGGAATGACCTCTCAAAGGAACGCGTCCCTGCCCCTCCGGTCAGGAGAAGAGTCCCATCCAGGTCAAAGAGTAGTAAGCTGCGCCTCACACACTCCCCTCACGCGCCCCGGCAAAGGCCATTTCTCTCAAGGCAGAGATCCTCTTTACCATTGGCGGATGTGTGGCCAGGAGGTCGGCCAGGAATCCCTCCTTCAACCCCATCTTCCTACCAAGTGGGTCGCATATGCAGAGGTGTGCAGTCCCCCTGCTGATGCTGGCGGTCGGCGCTGCAGAGAACTCTATCTTCTTTAGGGCCTGGGCAAGGGCCATTGGATTCCGCGTCAACTCTGCTCCTGAGGCATCAGCAAGGTATTCCCTCTTCCTGGAGACAGCCATGGCCAGCAATTGTGAAAGGATTGGGGCAAGGAGCACAGCCGTCATCCAAACAATGAGGAAGATCACGGGTGCCGCGCCCTTTTGCTTCCCGCGTCCCCTTGGTATGACGAACCTCATTCCCCTCCTGGCCCAGTCAGCAAGCAGGGCCACTCCACCAACAAGGGCTGCGACAATGGTCATCATCTGGGTATCGTAGTTCCTGATATGGCTCATCTCATGGGCAATTACCCCTTGCAGCTCTTCCCGGTTCAGGACATCCAGCAGTCCCTGCGTGACAGCAATGCTTGAATGCTCAGGGTTTGTGCCAGTAGCAAAGGCGTTTGGATCTTGTTCCTGGATAATATAGAGCTTCGGCGGAGGCAAACCAGCAGCGATGGCCATCTCAGCAACAATGTTCTCTGCCTGTTTTTCCTTCAGGTTAGCGGGATTGGCTGGAACAGCATGTGCTGAGGCCAGGACAGCCTTGTCTCCGGAGGAAAATCCCAGCCATGAGGTTAATCCTGAAAATCCCAGGGCAAACAATGTCGCAAATGGGAATTGAGGGCTTGGTGTCAGGAGGCTGGCTGGATTGAATCCGAAATACAGGGCATCAAATCCATAACCCAGAAATAGAAAAAACAGTATGAAGACAACAAGGATAATCCAGGTCTTCCGCTGGTTGCTCTTCTGCTGCTCATAAATGTTCATGCCGGATTATTACTTCATAGAAAGATCAACCTTGGGAACCTCCCTCTCTGCTGCTGCCTGGATTTCAAAAAGCTCTGCAGACTGAAACCCTGCCATGCCCGCAATGATTGAAGAGGGGAAGACCTGCTGGGCTATGTTGAATTGGGTTGCTATATCATTATAGAACTGCCGCGCGAAGCCAATGCGGTTCTCCGTAGAGGTGAGCTCTTCCTGAAGCTGCGAGATATTCTCGTTGGATCTCAATTGAGGATAGTTTTCCATTACAGCAAAAAACTTGCCAAGGACCTGGGATAGCTCCCCTTCTTTCTGTGCTGCATCAGCTACACCCTTGGCTCCCATTGCCTTTGCCCTTGCCTCCATGACCTTTTCCAGTGTGCCTCGTTCAAAATCCATGGCTCCCTTCACCGTAGAAACGAGGTTGGGAATTAGGTCGTGCCTGCGCTTGAGCTGAACATCTATTTGCTTCCATCCGTTGAGGACCTGATTCTTGAGACTGATGAGCCTGTTGTAAGTCAAGACAATCCACAGGATCAAAATGACAATTATGCCAAGAACAATATATCCACCTGTTGCCATGCGCCACCTCCTTTTTTTCAGTAAATGGTAACTATTTATATTATAAAGGTCAAATGTTAAAAAAGAGACACCTACGCCAATTACTCTTATCCTTCACCCATTACTGCTTCAATAATACGGAAAATCAGCTTGACAGCAATACTGATATTATGTAAATTGGTAATAATAAAGGAGGAAAATTATGTCGGCTCACACAAAGCAGGTTCTTTTAGGCAAACGAAACCAGATCACAATTCCGCGGGAGTTCATCCCTGACAATATCACAATGTTCGAGTGCGAACAGAGGGAAGATGGTTCAATTGTTCTTACCCCACACATAACTGTTCCTGTATCTCAGGCCTATTTCTGGACACCACGCTGGCAGAAAGGTGAAAAGGCAGCATCAAAAGATATTGCTGAGGGACGGCTGACGCGTTTCCCAAGCGGCAAGGCGCTGTTGAATGAACTTGCTAAAAGACGAAAGAAGAAATAATGTATGCCATTTACATTGGTTCCTACAGACCACTTTCTGTCCCAGGCTGAACGCTTGGCAGAGGAAGTGGACCAACAACTTCAGAAACAAATCCTCCTTCTGGAACAAAATCCTCGGCATCCTTCTCTAAGAACCCATGAAGTGAAGAATGCAATCGGCAGTTTCGGGGGTAAGATCTTTGAAGCCTATATCAACAAACAATATCGCTTCACATGGGAGTATGGAAAACAACGGTCAGAGATCATTCTAAGAAATGTAGACAACCACGATGAATGCCTTCGACATCCCTAATAGTTCTTATCTCCTTTAGGACTGCATTCAAGGCTATCGCACTGCCATCATATATTGTGAATAGCATGCACTTATGATATGAAGGATTTCTGATATGATCGAAGCATTTCTGGCCAGCGCTCTTGTAGGCTCTGCAACATGCCTCGGCTCGCTTCCCCTCTTTCTCTTCAAAAGGATCCCTCACAGGATATATGACGGCCTCCTCGGAATGTCAGCCGGGATCATGATCTCTGTATCTGCCCTTTCGCTTATCTCTCCAGCCCTAAATGAAGGATACCTGTATCAGGTCGTAACAGGCTTAACCGTCGGCGTCCTCTTCATGCTTGCCCTGGAAAATTCCCTCCCTCACCTTGAGCCCCACTTCAGCCGCAAAACCGTAACGCCATCGCTGCGCAGGAGCGTTCTGGTGGCAACGGCGATTACAATCCATAACTTCCCAGAGGGTTTTTCGAGCGGGGTTGGATATTACTCTCTTCCTCCCGGGCATGGGCTTGCTCTGGCCGTTGCGATCGCGATCCAGAACATCCCAGAAGGCCTTGCCGTCGCCCTTCCTATATGGTTAGGAGGGACAAGCAGGATAAAAACTTTTTTCATTACACTGGCCTCTGGCCTTGCAGAACCTGTGGCCGGGCTCATCGGCATCCTTCTCGTCTTTTCCTTAAAATCCCTTCTTCCCTACGCGCTCAGTTTTGCCGGTGGTGCTATGTTGTATGTCACTTTTCTTCACCTGGTCCCAGAAAGCTATAGCCATAAGAATGAAAAGGAAGCTACAATCGGTGTAGCTGGAGGGCTTATCATAATGCTATTTCTGGAGTTCATTTTTCACCCGTGATAAAGTGATCTCCTGATGAAACGGATAGGGATCATTGTAAAGAGCGGGGTGAAGGAGGCACTCGCTGGGGCAGGAAAGCTCTCTACCTGGCTTTCAAAAAGGGGAATTGAGCCTGTCATGGAAAAAAGCGTGGCGCGAGCCCTGGGAAGGCGAAAGGGATATGAAAGGGGAAAGATACCCCATCTCATAGACCTGATGGTAGTGCTCGGAGGGGATGGAACCATGCTCTCGGCAGCACGACTCGTCAAGGGACGCAAGGTTCCGATCCTTGGGGTTAACATAGGCGGTCTGGGATTCCTGACAGCAGTAAGCATGAATGAACTAATGACTGTCATGCCCAAGATCCTCTCTGGAGAATTCTATGTTGAGGAAAGGACAACTCTTAAGGCATCGGTCTTCAGGAAAAACTCCAGGATGGGAGAGCACACCGTCCTAAATGATGCCGTGATCACAAAGGGCGCGCTTGCAAGAATCATCCAGATCAGGGTCGAGGTCAACAATGAGTTCCTGGAGACATTCAGGGCAGATGGCCTGATCCTCGCCACACCAACAGGCTCAACAGCATACTCCCTGTCTGCAGGAGGGCCTATTGTCACACCCTCTCTCGGCTGCATTATTATCACTCCAATCTGCCCTCATACCCTGACTATAAGGCCGCTTGTCATCCCGGAAGCTTCAATCGTCAAGGTCACGGTTATAAAAAAAGATGGAGATGTTTATCTGACCCTTGACGGACAGAAAGGGCATCCATTGGAAATAGGGGATTATATGGTGGTAAGGCAGGGAAAAGACACTGTCCGTCTTATCAGAACCCTTGAAAGGAGCTATTATAGGCTCCTCAGAGAGAAGCTTGCCTGGGGACAGGCTTAGGAAATGCTCGCCGAGCTGAGGATCGGAAACTTTGCCATAATTGAATCTCTTGAGGTCTCATTCCATAAGGGCCTTAATATCCTTACAGGAGAAACCGGCGCGGGGAAATCTATCATCGTGGATGCAGTGGAGCTTCTCCTGGGCGGACGGGCAGACACTGATGTTGTGCGGGCAGGAAGCGATGAAGCCATTATTGAGGGAATGTTCTCTTTGGCCCCAAATGCAGAAGCACTCCGCCCCTTGAAAGAC
>Ga0315310_10000686_pt1 | contig 21726 bp, 23 predicted proteins | sample TDP5_MG_FD_203630 | JGI IMG/M metagenome (GOLD analysis project Ga0315310, IMG submission 203630) | Freshwater sediment microbial communities from Lake Towuti, South Sulawesi, Indonesia - TDP5 | ecosystem: Environmental > Aquatic > Freshwater > Lake > Sediment | place: Indonesia: South Sulawesi...
CCATATCCTGCATTTTGTCAAAGTATCGCTTGGCTTCCTCGGCATTAACCTTTTTCCCTATACCCAAATTCTCAAAATACTGGGCAGAAGACTCCATCATGATGCAGTTTGCAATGGGGAACTTTTTTTTGCATTCTCGCACTCCGAGTTTTTCCGTCCTGGTCCGGCATGGGCATGGAACAAGCCGCAGATCTTTTACCGCTTCTATTATCTTATGTGCCTCCTCGGTATCAAGGATGTGCTGGCCGTGCCGGAGCGCGCGCTCGGCCGGGATCACCCGCATGATCTGCGTGCCTTTTTCCGAGCTCTCGTAATACCTATAAAAGCCGTCCTTGATAAAATATTTCTGATAAAGCTTTGAAGCTTTAAGATGGTCCTGTTCGTTCTGCTTGGTAAATTGGTGATAGTTGAAGATCATGGCTATGGGTGGGAGTACATACCATCCGACTGAACCTATAAGGAGTCCATTTTTTCTTAACGGATCCAGGATGGCCAGGACCTCGTCCTCGGATTTACCGGACGCCGCTGCTATGTCAGAAGCGCTGGTGAACTTCATGCCCATTTTTAGATGCTGTACCAGCTCGGCCTGCTCCGGCGTGTAGAGAAGCTTTAATTGCTCGATGAATGCATTGGAAAAGTCGTTTCCAGCTTTGGGCGCGGTGAGCGGCCCCCTATCCAGGGCTTCGGCCACCTTGATGTAAACCTTGTCCCCTATAGTCGTCACCTTGCTTCAACATTCTGGGGAAGCTGTCGTGTTAGGATATCCACAGCTTCCTCTACCATCTCCTCAAGGACCTGCTTTGCAGGTTTAATCTCCTTTATTATGCCCGAGATCTGCCCTGCCAAACCGCCCACATAATCGTCCTTTTTCGCCTCAATAAACGCTGCCAGCAAGTGGGATGAAATCAGGATCTGCATGGGAAAAGGAAGCGGATCAAGCCCTGAATCTGCCCACAGGTCGTGGAACTTGTTATAGCTTGCCCTCAGAGTCTTGCCGGTGTAGGCAGTGCTGACCCTGGTGTCCTCATCCGTGGAATCAATGATTCGCTTCTTATTGATCGGAAGTGCGCCCCCTTCATCGGTTGCAAGGAACCGGGTCCCTACCCAGACGCCGATACAGCCCATTGCCAGGGCAGCGGCAACGCCGCGTCCGTCTCCTATGCCGCCGGCAGCAAGCACAGGCACCGGCTTGGCCGCATCAATAGCAGCCGGGAGAAGCGCCATAGTCCCGATTCTTCCCGTATGCCCCCCTCCCTCATGCCCCTGGGCAACAAGCAGGTCTATTCCCGATTGTGCCATTCGCTTCGCATTCTTGGAATTGCCTGTGATGCCGAGCACCTTCATTCCAACCGCATGGGCGTCCTTCACCATCCAGCCTGGATTCCCAAGCCCGGCGCAGAAAAGCGGCACCTTCTCATCTATGCAGACTTGGACCGCCTCCTTGGGTTTCATTGTTGTTGTATTGAGCTTGACCATGATTTCTACCTCGGGCAGCTCAAGCTCTTTCTTAACCTTCTTGATCCACTCCTGGTGTCTTTCAGGCAAGGTAGAGATGATAAAGGACAATGGCATCTCAGTGGCTGCGCCGGCCTGTGAGGTGTCAGCCAGGCTTTGGGGAAGAAGCAGGTCCACGCCAAAGGGCTTGTCGGTCAGCTTTCTGATCTCACGTATGGCATTACGCAGCTCTTCAACATTCATACCGCTACCGCCGAGCACACCCATTCCACCGGCCTCTGACACAGCCACTACCAGCTCAACGGGTGCGCCGCTCTTCTCACCCATTAAAGTCGGTCCCATGCCAGCGCTTATGATCGGATACTTGATTCCGAGCATGTCGCAAAGCCTGGTTTTCAGTATTCTTCCGCTCATAATTTTTCCCCCTTATGGAATTCCTTATGCCCCTTGATTTTCCGGTTCACCGCTTCTTTCAACTTCCATTCATAGATAATTCCGCCAATCACGGACTTTGGCTCGATGCCGCCGTAATACTGGTGCCACATTACAATGGATCCTGCAAAGTCCTTGATCTTGTCCATCACCGAGACCTTTTGCAAATACTTCTTCCTCATCTCACATGCCTTTTCATATGTGTCAACAACCGTGGCTTCGTTGTTTGGCCCGGGGACCACAAAACCCCCGTTCAAAAGCATATTTACACGTTTACGGCATTCTTCCAGGGTCGGCCCGCAGACCAGGGCGCATTGGCCGCAGGTGAGGATGCGCTCGTTCTTTAACAAGCCCGGGCTCTTCACGCAGAGCTGATTGGCAAACCACAGAAGCTTTTTGAACCTCTCGGTCTCGCTCTGAATTTTTTCCACTTCGTTGCAGTAGTTCTCTATGAGTTCCTCGGGCTGGAGCTTGAAGCCCACATTGCGGATGATCGAATATCGGGGTGTTGAGTCAGCGGCCTTGATCCCCTCACGGAACAATGTCAGGCGCATTTTAATTTTTTTATTCGGGTCCGGCTCCTTCTTGATCCAGTCCTCTATCCAGCACGTGCCCCATGTAGTCCACTTCTTGTCGCGCGAGAGAGAATGCAGTCCAAAGCAGGATGCATTGCAAAGGTCAATGTTGCGGCGCCTGCCCCTGGGATGGAGCTCGTTATTGAGAAGGATGTATTCTTCGTTATTTGCCTCAAACATGCCGGCAACGCAGGTTATCTCGCACAAACGGCATTTGCTGCAATACTCGTCAATAAAATGCCTGGCAGAGTAGCGGGGTGGATCGCTTTTCAGCTCGGCTTCTGTGACCACCGTGCCCAGGTACATGGCTGCGCCGTATTCCTCGGTCATGACATTTCCGGACCACCCCTGTGCGGCAATACCTGAGGCGATTGCACCAAAGCGATGGGAGAAGGATGGATGGGTTGCAAAGGCGTCTGGAGAGCGGCGGTAAGAGTTATTGGATGGCACAGCCTTGGCCCGATAGCCCAGCGACTCTATATGCCCGGCCACCTTCTCTGCGATCCGTCGAATTCGTGTATTCATACGGGTCTGGTCAAGATTGTGATGGTAGCTTGATTTCTTAGAGAGGAACTTGTAAATCGCATCCACCTTCATGGGTATTGCCATGGAAACGATGGAACGCGCCCCTTTCATCGTATATGTCGGGTCAAGCGACGTCGGCCCGTCAAGGCGGTCCGGCCCAGCCAAACCAACTATTTCAACACCCTGTTTTCTTACAAAGTCCTTGATTTTTTCTTCAATACCGCTCATAAATTGCCTTTCGGGATGGACACTATCACATTTTGCCGCATAATATCAAGGAAGCATCTTAATGCGTGCGTGCAAGTCCACGAAGATACTCATTGACCCGAAGAATAGGTGTATTGCTCGGTTTTATCGGGAAGGATTGCTCCTGATCTTCTGCAGTTTTGCCCCGAAGTATTCACCCCGACCTGAGGGCTCTCTAATAATATGTCTTCTCTTCCCTTTTCCTTATTGCTAAAACCACAACAGTTTCAGCTCGATCATCTACATCGTATAAAATCCTATAATCGCCCACTCGGAGCCTATATTGTGCAGTATAGCCATACACCAGCACTCCGAGGCTCAGACGTTTGGACTGATGCGGTCTCGGATTCTTTCCCAGCTCCTTCATGGCATCATATAACCGTTGCTGAAGATTTCGAGGGAGAGTCCTTAAAAATTTGACCGTATATTTTTGGATTTTTACACTTCCGAAAACGACCCGGTATCCTTCAGTCATGGACGAAGTTTCAAGTCTTTTGCAAGTGTCTCCAAAGGAATCCACTTCCCTTTCCGGTAGGATCGGCGCCCTTCCGCTATGTCTCTTAGAAGTTTGGCACTGGATAGTTCCTCTACAATCTCGGCGATTTCCACCATATCCTCATAGGGGATAAGGAAGTGTTTAGGTTTATTTCGATCCGTCACTACTCGTGCCTTACGTTGTTTCAAGACAACCGATAGATGATTCTTTAACTCTTTGACACCGATGGTCTCTGCCCGAAGAAGATTAGTTGCAAGGCTCATAGGCTCGTCCCTCCATTTTCTAAAGTCCCACAATTGGGGCCACCATAAATTATCAGTCTACGGAGGCTTCCTGTCAAGAGGGATTTTGTGCAAGCAATCCACTTTTGGAATTCTCTATTAAGGCGAGTATGGTGCTTTTCTATTTCTGACGGCGGATTGTCCAGAAATCGTCTGCCAGCATTTGGGATGAAAGATACATATAGGGCATGGTGAAGTATCCGTTCATCCCCCATTTTGTTCCCCAGCTGTTTCTCACAATAAAGCGCTGGGAGCGGTCGTCATAGCCCACTGCCATCACTGCATGTCCTCCAAGCATTCTTTCCGTGGGTTTCGGCATATTGACAATACCTGTTTGTGCGATCTCCTGGCTTTCAAAACCTTCATAAACGGCGAATCCAAACACGAATGGATACCCTTCGGCCAGGCAAGAACGCATCTCGTCCAAAGAGAGGACCCTGTGGTAACTCGTGATGGTGTGTTTTTTCGCATGTGTGTAGACGGCTGGCGGCGGCTTGACTGCAAAATTATTGATGTTATAGGGCCATTCTTTTTCAGGGCATGACCCCCAGCGGACAAGACTCTTGATCCCGTCCCTGAGCATTGCACCGGAATCTTCTTTTACACGCCCCTCTATCACCCTTTCGTTATAATAAATGAAGAGCCTGCTCTGGTCTATGTATCCATCCCCATTTTTCACATCAAGGAATTCCAGGTTGCCTGCAAGTGCCTGTGCAGTGCAGCTTCCCAGCGCCTCCTGGTCCTCTGTCGGTGAGCAATCCTTTCTCAGGTCAACCTTCTTTGGCAGCACAGCGGGCGGCCGCATGACAGCCCTGTATAGGAAATCCCTCTGGTCTGGAATGTCAGGAATCCATCCATAGTTTCTTTTCATATTCGCCTCCTTGTTTTCCATCAAGAATATCCATTGCTGCTCCATTGTCCACCCCGTATATAGGTCAAGGAATTGCAGGCTTTTGGTCTTCATGAAGCCGTTAATATTTGAAACTTAAAATGTTATAGGATAGAATAAAATTTAAGGTAATTATTATGACCGGAGAAAGGAGGGCCTATGCCAAAAAAAGCGAGCAATAACAATATGTTACAAAAGGTTGTGGGGTGGTGTGGGATACTTGGGGGAGGTGCCATGGTTATTGTCCTTGCGTATCTGGGGACTACCCTGGCTCAATCAAATGCAGGGATGGATCTAATCAAACGGATTGATTTTATTGCAGGGCATAGAGCTGAATACCGCTTTTGCTGGGCAGCAATGATCGTCATCTCCACAATGCTTTTCCCGTTTATGTTTGCTCTTTATGAAAGCCTCAAGGCAAAGGCGAAAGCCCTTGCTGTTCTCGGGTTTGTAACCGGAAGCCTTGGGCTTCTTTTCACAGCAATTGTTGGAGCAATTCGTGCCTCAACCGTTGCATCAATTGCTGCAAACTACATTAATGTAGCGGGCACCGTGTCGCTCAAAAAAACCCTTCTCCTTAATTTCTTATTCACTGAGAAATTTGCTTACAATGTGGATAATTACATTGGTGGGGGTTTGTTTGTCCTTGCAGCGATTTTTCTCGGTGCAGCTCTCTGTTCAGTGGACAAGTATCCCAAAATTATTACTTCCGGACTTTATCTCGGGGCGATACTCGGGATTGCGGGGATTGCCGAGGAGCTTTTCTTTCATTGCGGGTCGTTGCACTTCCAAGCATATGACTACAATGTATTTATGTCAGCCAGCGTCATTCTAATCTCGCTATTGGCTGTTGTAATAGGGGCGCGTCTGGCTTCAGGGAAGAACCCTTAGACCTCTATACGCTGTCCGTCCTCAGGGACATATACTTTTCCCTTAAAGTAGGCCCTGGCTTCATGGAGCAGGGCCTTTGTATTTGGAGGATTGCTTGCATCAATGTGCATGAGGTAGAGCCTCTTTGCTTGCGCCAGATGTGCGATCTCGCCTGCCTGCCTGGCGCTTGAGTGGTTTGAGAATGCATCCCCCATCTGAGAATGAACTGTAAAGCAATCATGGAAAAGCGCATCGCATCCCTTGGCCAGCTTGGCTACACTCCCGCACTTCTTAGTATCAGAGCTGTAAACAAATGATGACCCCTTTGCATTGACCTTTATGCCTATGGTGTCCCTTGAGTGTTCAACTGGCGTTGCCTGAACGGTTATTTCCCGTGATTTGAGGACCTCTGTGCCTTCTTTCATAGGCACAGGGATGAACCTGCATCTGGGGTATATTTTTGTATCCCTGAGCCCGAGCGAGTCCAGCATGTTCCTAACCGTCTTGAGGCTTTGTGCAGGGCCGTAAATGAAAATCGGCTTGGTCCTTCTTATATTGACAAAGACAAGCGAGGCAATGCCCAGGATGTGGTCAACATGGTCATGGGTCAGGATCACCCTTCGGATATTCCAGGGGGAAAAACCGGCCTTTCTGATCTTCTGAACCACAGAGCCTGGACAATCCACAAGCAGGAGTTCGCTTCCTGCCTTTACAAGAAGAGAGACATTGTCCCGATCCAGGCCTGGAATAAAGGCAGCCGTTCCCAGTGTAATGATTTTAATGGACACAGGGCGTCGTCTCAGGCCAGGCGAAAGGCGCGAAGCCCGGGATACTCTGCTGATTTGCCCAGCTCCTCTTCTATCCTGAGTAGCTGGTTGTATTTTGCAATACGGTCAACCCTGGACATGGAGCCGCTCTTTAGCTGTCCTGCTGAGAGTGCTACAGCAATATCAGCTATGCTCGTGTCCTCTGTCTCGCCGCTCCTGTGGGAGATGACAGTGCTGAAACCTGATTTCTTCGCTGCCTCTACAACTGCAATGGTTTCAGTAACAGAACCAATCTGGTTGAGTTTGATCAGAATGGAATTGGCTGCCTTGAGCCGCACACCCTGTGTCAGCCGCTTGATATTTGTGACAAAGAGATCATCTCCCACGATCTGAATCTTTTGGCCGAGGGCTTCCGTAAGGGCTGTCCATCCATCCCAATCGTCTTCTGCAAGGCCGTCCTCAATGGAGATGATTGGATATGATTTGACAAGTTTCTGGTAGACCTTGATTAGTCCCTCGGATGTCAGGGATTTCTTTTCAGAACGCAGGGCATATCTTTTCTTTTTTTCATCGTAAAAAGAGCTCGCAGCGCAGTCCAGGGCGATGAAAATATCCTTGCCAGCGCGGTATCCTGCCTTTTCAATCCCTGAGATCATGAGAAGGATTGCCTCCTCGTTACTGCGAAGATCTGGCGCAAAACCTCCCTCGTCTCCAACAGCGGTCCTGAGCCCCTTTCCCTTAAGCACGCTCTTAAGGGCATGGAATACCTCGCTTCCCATACGAAATGCTTCAGAAAACCTTTTTGCCCCCGCTGGGACTGCCATAAACTCCTGTATATCCAATGAGTTATCTGCATGGGCGCCTCCATTGATGAAATTCATCAATGGGACAGGCAGAAGGTTTGCAGTAGGACCCCCAAGATACCTATAAAGGGGAAGACCGGTAGAGCTTGCCGCTGCCCGTGCAACAGCCAGGGACACCCCGAGGATGGCATTTGCCCCAAGCTTACTCTTGTTCTCTGTCCCATCAAGATTGCATAAAAGATTGTCAATATCTGCCTGGTTCCTCGGGTCCTTCCCTAAAATATGGGGTGATATTTTTTTGACGACATTCTCAACGGCCTTAAGGCACCCCTTTCCTCCGAACCGTTTCTTGTCGCCGTCGCGGAGCTCCAATGCCTCGTGGCTACCAGTGGATGCCCCTGAAGGAACCGCTGCCCTGCCAAAACAGCCGCTCTCCAGGATTATATCAACCTCAATAGTTGGATTGCCGCGGGAATCGAGTATTTCCCTTGCCAAAACCTCTTGAATCAGGTCTGCTTGTGCTTTCCTGTTGGCTGTGCTCATGTTTGTCACCTCGTGATGTTAAACGCCTTGAATTCTCCCTTGAATTCTTCCTTTTTTACCTCAACCCTTTCCACCCTGGCGCCGGGTGGACCCTTATGGCACCAGGCGATAAATGAATTTATCTTCTCCTCGTCACCTTCTGCGAGAACTTCCACCCGTCCATCATACAGGTTTTTCACCCAACCTTTAAGCCCCAGTGCAATGGCCTCATCCTGTGTTGAGGCCCTGAACCATACCCCTTGCACCCTTCCGTCGATCAGCAGATGGACCCGTATTTTCAAGATTGTGCCGGCTTGAGGACCTGTTTCATCTGCTTGAGGGCGAACCTGTGGTCTTCAGACGTCAATGCTGCCGAGCAGTCTTCAGGCACCTCCACCCTGTATCCCCTCATATATGCGTCTGCCGTTGTATAGAGGACGCAAATTTCAGTGCATACACCCGTAATAGTAAGTTCCTTTGCCCCTATACTTTTTAAGGCTTTCTCCAATGTCGTTTCATAGAAACCGGAATAGCTTTTTTTGAAGATGACAATGTCGCCTTTTTCCGGCGCAAGCTCTTTAACAACCCTTGCCCCCTCGCTCCCCTTTACTGCATGTTTTGGCCAGACCCTGAACTCTGGATCGTTCTTGTGATGGGCATCGCAGATGTAGATTACAGGGACCCCATTTGCCCTGGCCTCGTCCATCCTCTTTTTGATTGCAGGGATAATGCCCTGGCCGCCCGGAACAAAAAGAGGGGCGTTGTCCCTCACAAAATCATTGAGCATGTCAATGACCAGGAACGCCTTGTTAGATCGTGTAATTTTCTTTGTTTTCATAAATCTCTCCCTTCCCCTCTCCTTTTATCCTCTCCCCCTTGGGGGAGAGGGTAGGGTGAGGAGGTAATGATTTCTGCCCCACTCTCCTTTTATACTCTCCTCCTTTTATCCTCTCCGCCCTTGGGGGAGAGGGCAGGGTGAGGAGGTGATAATGTCCGTCTCTCCTTTTATCCTCTCCGCCCTTGGGGGAGAGGGTAGGGTGAGGAGGTAATAATATTTGTTTCATATCCGCACTTGGAGCATTTATTTCCGTTAAGCCCGATGACAGATGTATCATACCCGATCCTTTTGATAAGGACAGACTGGCAGCGGGGACAATGTGTGTCAGCTCCCTCCTCTGAAAGGACATTTCCCAGATACACATAGTCAAGGCGCTCCTTTGCCATCTTGAAAGCCATAAGAAGGGTGCTCACCGGCGTCTGTGGCTCGTCCATTTTATACTGTGGAAAATACCTTGAGAAATGGAGCACCGTGTCTTTGCCCAGGGAAGATACCCAGGATATCAGTTTCTCAATGTCTTCAGGAGAATCGTTCAGGTTTGTTACGATCAGGTTCGTTATCTCAACGAGGCATGATTTCCTTGCAGTCTCTATGGTCTTCTGCACCGGCGCAAGGTGTCCATCGCAAATCTTCCTATAGGGTTCTTCCCGGATGAATTTCAGATCAATATTCATTGCATCAATGTATGGGAGAAGCTCTTTCAGGGGCTGGGGTGAGATGTAGCCGTTGGTAACGAGGACATTTTTAAGCCCTTTCTCCCTTGCTTTTATTGCAGTGTCAAGGACGAACTCAAACCATATCATTGGCTCGTTATAGGTGAACGCAACGCCGATCGAATTGCACTCAAGAGCAGATTGAATGATGCTCTCTGATGTTGCCTCGTAGAGTGAGATCTTTCCCTCTACCATGGGCCAGTTCTGGCAGAATAGGCAGGCAAGATTGCATCCAATAGCGCCTATGGAAAGGATCTGGGAGCCTGGATAGAAGTGGTAGAGGGGCTTTTTCTCTATTGGATCCAGGTGAAGAGAAGATATCCTGTTATATGCAATGGCATAAAGCGTCCCGCCCTTATTCTGCCGGATTAAGCAATCGCCCGTTTCGCCATCCTTTATCTCACATCCCCGTGGGCACAGGACGCATTTCACCAATCCGCCCTGTTTCTTGTGATAGTAGCGTGCTTCCTTCATTTTCCATCTAAATCAAAATAATCCGGTCCCTCCTTCCTGAACAAGGCGCATTACAGAGGGACTGCCGGATTGCTGCTTTTTAAAAGACTATCTTTTCTTCGCTCTCTTGGACCTTACAATGAAGCGTTTGTCCAGCTCCTTCATAATGTCCACAATGCCGCCGTATTCCAGCTCGTCGTATGGGAGCATAGCATTTCCGAAAAAGCCCTGCTGCCTGATCCCGATGGCCTTTTTAGCAACATTGTCACGCACATGATCCCACAGGGGATGATCGAATGCGTCTGCAGGCTCTGTAAGCTTTCCTTCGTGGACACAGAATGCCTGGCAGGTAACCACGGGCGGGCCGTCAAAGAACGAGATGGTGCAGTTCATCTTCATCGGCATAAGCGGGCCGTTGTGGCTCCCCCTCATGAATCCCGCTACATAGGGTCCGATTGCAAAGGGCGAGAGCACCTCCCCGGTTGCCGGGAACACCCCCTGTGTCCTGACCAGCATGACAGGGTCGTCCTTGCCAGTGTATACCCCTGCAATATTGTGAAGCCTTGATGTTGAGACCGCAGCCGCCTGATCCCCGGTTGTCCTTGAGTGTATGGACTCCACGACAAATCTCTCTCCATCCCGGAGCAGTGCTGCAATTTTATATGAATCCTCAGGGGCATTGAGCTCAATGACCCTGTCTGCCTTCGTGTAATTCACATCCATTATGGTGAACTTGAATCCCTTTGTAATCTTTGGGCTGAGCAGCAGCCCTGCACAGTGCATTGGGTCTGCAAATGCAAGGAATAGCGGAAGGTTGTATGCCCCAGGGTCTGTTTTGTCCGCGGCAAAATGGAGGAATGGCTCGTTTGGTCTCTCCACGAACTCCATCTCAGCCACAGCAGGGCCCATCCCTTTCACATTTCCGGAAAAGGCATCCTTTAGGAGGTCCTGTCCCGCTCCATATAGTCCCTGCTCCTTGGCAACAGCAGTGCCAGCGACAAAGGCGTCCCATGCAAGCTTGTGCACATCGCTGCAGCCCACCCCGCGCTGGTGTGTCATCAGAATCGCCACATCATCCCCTGTGTAGCTGAAATGGGAATCAATGATGAAATCCCTGCCTTCGTCAGTTACAAACTCCTTTACCCTCTCCAGAAGACGATCGCTCGGCTTAATATGCCCTCCGATGCTTCCAATGTCTGCCTTGATGATGCTAAGTGTGACTTTCATTATCTCCTCCTTGTTTTATCAGCCCCTTGAGGACCATAGCCCTGATCTCCTGGGGCGTCCTCTTCTTTAAAACAATAGTCCCACCCTTTATTGCCGTGGTCAATAGATTGCTCATCTTATTGCCGCACCTGCATCGTGCCTGATTTATCCCAAGCGGGACAACTTTACTTTGATTGCATCTTTTGCATTCCAAAAGGTTCTTCCTTCCGGATTCCTTTCCCCTCTTGGCAATTGGTTTTCCCTCAATCTCAACAATATCAAGGGCAAAGTCTATTACCGGCGAGTTTGAAAGCGAAGTCCCAATGCCGTATCCATCAACAACCTCGTTGAGCACCGGGATATCGTCTTCAGTAATGCCGCCGCTCACAAAGAGCTTGACCCATGTGAACCCGCGAAGATCCAGCTCCCACCTGACCTCCTTCAGGATCTGGAGGAAATCCCCCCGTCTTGAGCCGGGAGTATCAAGCCTCAAAGCGGCGAGCTTCTTGCCCATTGCCTCTGCAACGCGCAAAGCCTCGAATTTTTCGTCCTGGAATGTGTCAATAAGCACAGTCCGCAAGACCTTCTTGCCAACTGCCTCATCAAATGCCTCTGATGCCTTCACCGTGTCTCCGCAAAGAAGGACGAGACTGTGCGGCATTGTGCCGGATGGCTCAATGCCAAGCATCTCTGCACTCTTTGTCACGGACACCCCATCAAATCCGCCAATGTATGCAGACCTGTCAATCATTGGTGTGATTGCCGGGTGCATCCTGCGCGAGCCAAAGCTCAAAAGGGTCCTGTTTCCGGCTGCTATCCTCATTCGTCCTGCCCTTGTGGCAATCCCTGACGCCTGGCAAAGAAGCCCAAGAAGAGAGGTCTCCAGGGCACAGAATGAAGAATATGGCCCTGTGATCTCAAGGACAGGCTCAAATGGCTTGAAAATAGTGCCCTCTGCCACTGCCCGGACATTGAGGGGGAGCCCTTTTAGAAGCTCAAGGCATTCCTCAAGGCCTGCAAAGATCCCCCATTCCCAACCGGCAGAAAGGCCCTTTGTCCTCACCTCTGCCGATACAGTCTTATTTAGGCCCTTTTTCTTGAGGATTTTCAGGGTCCTTTCAAAATAGACGTCAGTGATCTTGCCCCTTTTTATGTCCTTTTCTGTGGCGATAAAAAACATAACAATTCCCATTTATCACAGCGTTACGAGTTGGTCAATATCAGGGAAGGGAATATTATTCCTCTCCTCCCTGGAGGAGAGGGTAGGGTGAGGAGGGAGGGGGTAACGGTGAGGATTTATTGGTGAGGAGTCCGATAGAATAATGTTGGGTCAATAGCTCAGGCGGCAGAGCATCGGCCTTTTAAGCCGATCCAAATATATTTCTAAATATCTTTATCTATTTCCTTACAAACTTGTTTATTGTCTTCCGCTGGCGCTTACGCCCTGGGCATAGATGTCCCCGTTCCCGTTACGCCAATCGTGCCAGGTGATGATGGCGCCACCAGAGCCATCTGAGACAATCTGCGGGTTTCCTTGGCTGTTGGCAGCCATGCACACGGCCACACCATCGGTTGCCCACTGCACAACGCCTGAGCTGTTCACCCGCTGGACATAGATGTCAGTGTTCCCGCTGCGATTATCCTGCCAGGTGATGATGGCGCCGCCAGAGTCGTCTGAGACAATCTGGGGGGTATATTGGTCGTTAGCGGACGTGCAAACTGCCACACCATTGGTTGCCCACTGCACAACGCCTGAGCTGTTCACCCGCTGGACATAGATGTCAGTGTTCCCGCCGCGCCAATCGTGCCAGGTTATGATGGCGCCGCCCGAGCCATCAGAGACAATCTGGGGGATATATTGGCCGTTGGCGGCAGTGCACACGGCCACACCATCGGTTGCCCACTGCACAACGCCTGAGCTGTTCACCCGCTGGGCATAGATGTCAGTGTTCCCGCTGCGCCAATCGTACCAGGTGATGATGGCGCCGCCTGAGCCATCAGATACAATCTGGGGTCTCCATTGATCGTTGCCAGCTGTGCACAGTGACACGCCATCGGCTGTCCACTGAGGGATGCCAGAATTATTTATACGCTGGGCATAAATGTCAATGTTCCCGCTGCGAGCATCCTCCCAAGTAATGATAGCGCCACCAGAGTCGTCTGAGACAAGTTGGGGAGTCGACTGACTGTTGGCAGCCGTGCACACCGACACACCGTCGGCTGTCCACTGTGGAGCACCTGCGCTGTTAACTCGCTGGGCATAGATGTCCCAGATCCCGCTGCGAGCATCCTCCCAAGTAATGATAGCGCCGCCTGAGCCATCAGAGATAATCTGGGGGTCAAGCTGTCCCATGGTGAACGTGCATACTGCCACGCCATCGGCTATCCACTGCACTGTGCCCGAGCTATTGATTCGCTGGGCATAGATATCATAGTTTGTCCCGCTGCGATAATCCCTCCAGGTGATGATAGCGCCGCCAGAGCCATCAGAGACAAGCTGGGGGTTCAATTGATGGTTAGTTGCAGCACTTATCACTATATTAGGCCTGCCGCTGGATCCTTTATTACCCTTGCATCCCACAATAATGAAGACAACACATATACCAAATACGATTGCTCTCGTCATTCCTTTCATGATCCACCTCCTGTAATCAGGAAATATAAATAAGTATTTTTAATATAGGTCATAGATTATTCCTTACTCATGGATGTGAGCCAAGGGCCATATCCACCTCGGGGCCATATGCCCCGTTGTGCGTTCCAGGGCAAAGACAGAAGGAGAAGAGAGAAAAACTATCAGAGGAAAAGGAAGAAGGGCATAAAACCAAATAATCCTTCTTGCCATATTGTTATTTATAATACAGGTAATTTTCTATTGCAAATTGGATAAGGAGGATCGGGCGAAGGCGATGCGTTTTCGGATCGGCGGATGCGTGTAAAAGAATATCTCCACCAACGGATGGGGATCGGGATTGGCAAGGTTCAGTCTGCCGAGTTTTTTCAATGCCGAAACGAAGGGCTTGGTCTGTCCTATTAATCTCAAGGAGAAGAGGTCTGCGTTTCGCTCCATGCTGCGTGATACGAGATTAATAAATGGGATAAGAACGAGTTCTATTGCACCAAAAATGATGGCAAGCAAGGGAAAGTTTGCCACATCTGCTGTTCCCTGGAATGAGAAGTGGGGAAGGAGGAGGGAGAGCACCCTGTCAACGATGAATAGGATCAAAAGGGTCAGGGCAGCCCTCATTGTCAGCCCCTTCCAGAGATGATGTGCGCTATGATGCCCCATTTCATGTGCAATAACGCTTCTAATCTCGCCTTCAGTGAACTTTTTGAGCATGGTGTCTGAAAGTATGATCCTTCGAGTCTTACCAAGGCCTGTGAGCATGGCGTTTGCAGCACGGGTCTTCCTTCCCAGGTCGAATTCATAGATGCCCTTGACCCTGATATTGGCTTTTCTTGCCAATGCTCTAACCTTGATCATCAATGTTCTTTTTTTAAGTGGTGTGGTGCGAAAGAATATGGGGATTATCACTATTGGAGCAACAATTGTAAGCAAGATGGTAAGGGCGAATATTCCGATAGAGGCATATAGCCACCACATTTGGGGGAAGTAGCGGATAAGTCCGTATAGGAGTTCCAGGACTGCAACTGTCAGGACGATCCCTATAAGCCAGGATTTTAAAGAGTCCCATGCCCAGGCCCAGATGGTTTGCCTTGAAAGACCCATGGACTTTGGCAGGAAATAACCACTGAATAGGAGCACTGGAAGCGTCAGCACCTCCATGATGAGCATGAGCGCCACGGCATAAATAGCAACAATTGCCCACCAAAAAGCAGTGATTGAGCCGGCCCACTGTTTCAAAGAGATGCTTGGACCGGTGAGAAGGTATATGAAGACGCACAGAGCCAAAATTCCTTCAACAAGGATGGACGCAATAATGAGATATTCGAGCTTTTTTGCCCTTGTTAGAGTCATCTAATGTTATCTAAATAGAAGGTCATCCTTTGATCGAGTGGGATGTCCTGGTCGTTGATATCCATGTAAAAGGTTATAGATGAAATCTTTTTTGTGCTGCCGGACAAGGGTATTGATACAGTTGTCCATTCCCCTGAGATCGCTGCCTTGCCAGGGTCAAGGGATGCATCTGTGATAGTATAACCAGCGCTGTCCTTCAGGACTATTCGGAGATATGTGAGCCCGGTGATGACTGCCCCAGAGGGGAGGGCAATGAGTCCTGGCATAATGTCAATTTGAAAATCGGTTTTGGATTCGAAATCAAGGGGCTCTATTGGGATCCATGATAAAGAGACTTTTCCTCCGGGACCGTCGTTGACTTTATTGTTGATCCCATAGCTGTTGATCGTGAAAATCATCCTTGCGGAGAAATCCCCCTGGGTCTTTATGTTCTCATCCGGGAGAATTGCAGTGCTTCCATTGGATCGATCCGGTGAAGACGCTGGCCATTCCATCTTCCAGCAGGAGAGATCCTCTAATGCCATGCATTGGACAGGATCCTGTTGTGTCGGTGCGATGACGAATGATTCAGGGGTTGCATAGTCTGATGAAATGCCTTTGGATGTATTTGCTTTCACGGTCCACCACCATGTGCCTGAGGCCATTCCTATTTCAGGAGAATGGGATGTTCCTGAGATGGTATTGGAGAGAGTCATTGCATCAGGGAATGTCCTGTCAGGAGAATATTGAAGTGTGTAGGATGAGGCCTTATTTGCAGAAGACCAGGAGAACATTGGCTTGGAGGCCTTGAGGCTCTCTTGTGATGCCGGCGTGAGAAGGATAGGAGGATAAAGTTTTCTTGTCTGGAGGTGCAAGAGTTTTCTATATAGGGCATCGTGGGTATTTCTGAATGCTTGGGCGAGCGTAGTGTATAGCTCATCCTTGATGTTGACGACCCCGTAATTGGAATTCTCTCCATCAAAGCGGCCAAGGGCAGGCTCGTCCCTCCACTCAAACCAGTGAAAGCCAATGATAAATCTTGTTCCATCCGAGGCAAAGTCTGACTGCGTGTCAATCGTTTCTCTCTCGAATTTTGCCCTGTCCTCCTGCGTCTCAAGAACCGGCCATCCTGCGCCCTGGGTATTGGGGAGCCCGGAATCCTTTCCCTTTCTACCGTATTCGGTTATAAAAGAAGGGCGATTCGTGAGGGAATATATCCGCGACCACCTGTCCAGGGGTTTTCCAAAAAGTGAGTCGCCGGCCGGGTCGTTTAAAGGGAAGTAATCGTTGATACTTATCACATCCACATATTTTCCAGCAGCTTCAATGACCTGGTCAGGGGCAAGGACAGCGAACCTGCATCCCAGGATCAAATGGTTTTTATCCCCGGCGCCATCCTTGATGGCAGATGTTGTTGCTGAGAAGTAGGCATCGGCAATGACGCCGATGAAATCGTCCTTGTCTTTTTGAATGGCAGGATAGTCGGAATCGTTCGGAAGTTTAGACAAATCCAGGACCTCGCTCCAATCTGTGAAGTTTTTCCCATATGTAGAGTTGATTTCCTGGAGCGTGTAGCCCTTTGTCTCCTTGAGGAATGTGTTCACCCAGTACTGCTTTATTGCCCATGCTGCCGTATTGGATATGGCGTCATCTGCAAGGGTGTGGTCGGGATTATAACTGAAGGCAGAGCCTCCCCACCATGAGATCTCGTTGTCCGTGAAGTATCCGATGAGATAATGGTTGTTCTTTATGGCCTCTGTGATCTGGGAGCGGGCAGACTCAGCGGTTTTCTGTGCGAAGCAGGGATCAAAAACATCAGGAAAATCAGACCAGAAGCCCTTGCTGATTCTTGGGCATGGAACACCTGAACCCAAGTTCAGGTTGAGGACATAGGGGATGGAGTTTTGGAAGGTATCTATACCCGAGGCTGACCATGAACCCAGGGTATTGAATTTCAAAAGGGAATACCGGTCAATAACGCGATCTGCCCAGGCAAAGGTATTTCCGGAGAAAAGGGCCTTGACATTGTTCCCATAAAGGGAATATCCAAGGGCAGGACACCAGTCTCCACCGGGCTCGGTTGTGTTGGATCCAAGGGAATAGAAGATATTGTTCAGGGGGTCAACGAACCACCAGCGTTCTCCGCTGGAATCTTTGATTTTCTCTACTTGAAAGTATCCGCTTGTGTTGTGACCTTGATGGCCGACAATGCCCCCGTATTTGTCAAAAAGTATTGGAGTCTCTTCAAATATTGCAGATTCCCTAACATTGCATCCAGCTATTGCGATTGCCCAGACAATAAAAGCGATCTTTTCAAAGGCGTTCATATATTTTGTCCTTTCTATGTCACAATGAATTTTAAGGGGGGGACCCTCCGTATTCCCTTGATCTCATGAGCATATCTATAAAATGTTTTGAGGCCCTTGATATGTGAAGCGCCCAGGTCAAACGAGATCGTTTTCCAGTAGTCAATAAGCTCATGCTTTGTCATCCATTCGGGCCGGTGAAATTCCCTGGCAAGCTGTGGAAGATGAGCAGCAGCAATGGTTTTTGCAGCAAATAAGTCCGAGTGCAGGCGCTGGAATGAGGCAGGGGAGCACTCAAAAGCGTCCCGCCTCGCTATCCAGAGCGAGAAGACGCAATATGTTCGTGTATATTTCTTCCAGATAGTGCCGAGGTCAATGACATAAGGGGCGGTTTTTTTGTTCTTCAATGCGTTGTCGCCAATGACGAGTGCGGCATCACAGTTGCCGGGTATTGAAGAGACGACCCTTTGCGAATGAACAAAGCACGGACTGAAACCGAGGAATTTCTTGAAAATGATTTGAAGGAGCATTGCCCCGCTTGCCGATGCCGGTGTGATGGCGACAGGTCTTCCATTTAACTCCTTCAAGGGTCTCCTTGAGAAGAGCAGCACGCTTTTAATCGGGCCCCTGGCGCTTATTGAGATGTCAGGGATAAGAACATATCTGTCCGGGTGCAGGGCATATTCTATGGAGGAGCAAGGAGCTGCATCAATTTTCCCCCAGGCAAGGAGTTTATTGAGATTTGCAGGTGTTCCTCTTACAAAAGAATATCGGCGCCGATCGACAAACTTCCTCAGCGTGTGAAAAATGGGAGCGCAGTTGAGATATGGAATCTCGCCAACTTTCAGTCGTTTGACTTTTTCAAGGGGCAAAGGCATACTATTTATAGATATAATGGCTTACAAAAATACACTTCCACAAGCAAAGAAGTTTTATGAAGCCGCAGTCAAGGAATTTACCCGTGCACGGGCTGCCGAGGATGAGGTTGGCATCAGGCAATCTGCTGAAAAAGGGTGGGGAGCCGTGGTTCAGGCAGCCAATGCCTTCATTTTGTCCAAAGGAGCCAAACCGCCCCGGGGGACTCAGAGCAAACTTGATCTTCTCGACGATATGGAGGAAAAATTCCCTCTTGCGAAACGCATTGGGATTGCCCGATGGTTTGGATGGTTTATGCATTCCCTTCATATGGATTGTTTCTATGATGGCAGGTTCAGCGTAAAGCGACTCGAAAGAGATCTTCGTCGGGTCGGACATTTCATCGCACAGATCGAAAAAGTTTCCTGACTCGTTCTGCTGCACCGGAGATGATGGGCGGGCCGTGGCCGGGAAGAAGGATTGAGAAGTCCAGCGAGGCGAGTTTCTTCAAGGATTTCCATGCCTTTTCTACATCCATTGTGAACAGGGAAGGGGGAGGGCTCAGCCTGCCGCCCCTGTGGTTGATGGCGTCACCGCAGATCAATATTGCTTTCTCCGGATGGAACAGGCAGGTAGAGCCGGGTGTATGCCCGGGCACATGAATGATTTGAAAAGGAAGGAAATCCCTGGAACCATCCGAGAGCAGGAATGGCTTTTCAACCGGTTTAAATTTGAATGCCCTGTTCAGAAGCGGGGAGAGCAGTTTCCCGATGATGCTCTGCCCGGCGGGCACAGGTGCTTTTCCTTTGACCACATCGGCATCGGCCTCGTGTATATATATTTGTGCGCCGGTAATAGATGATATCTCTGTGGCGTTTCCGACATGATCGTGGTGAAAGTGGGTCAGGAAAATATGCCTGATTTTCTCTGGAGGGAAGCCTCCTTCCTTGATCTCCCTGAGGATTGCATCGGTTCTACCGGGAGGGCCCGTGTCCACAATGATCAGGCCGGCATCTTCAACGATTAGATAGCCGTTGGAAAATCCAGTCCTTTCAAGTATAAATAGGCCCTCAACGATTTTCTGCATGCTATTTTTTAATCAGGACACCTATACTCCGTAAGAGAAGGCGTCTCTTATTGAGTTGTATCACGGAGCGAATTCAATTGATTTCAGATCTTCGGATTTGATCGTAATATTGCCGAGCCAGGACTTTCCATGCCATTTTAACGCCTTCCTCACAAGGACATCTGTTGAGGATTTATCTTTGAAGCGAACCGTAACATTTATATAATCTGATCCCTTTTCCTCTGAATCGCCTTCTTTGCGCTCTTTTGCGGAGAAGTCCAGCTTGGAAATCTTGTCAAAGGGTATGACGATAAGGGCTTTACCCCTCTTGCAGTCGATAAAGATCTCTCCATGGAAGCTAATCTGGGTCACTTCAAATTTCACCCCGTCCGAATCAATTATTGTTGCGCGGAAGTCCTTCTTCGGGCTCGGTATCTCCCCTGGTGGATTTGAACCCATGCCGAAGAGGGCAAATATGGCTATTATCAATAATCCTCGTGCAATGATGTTTTTCATAAAATGCTCCTTTCCATCTATATGGACAGGACAAGATGGTAGAATTCCTCTTCCATGTCAGCGACTTTATATACGGAACTGGCCGCCTTTTTGAGGGAGTCAATACTGCCGTTTTCACTGGCCATCTTGAGGATATCTGATATCTCTGTCCATTTTCTGGCGATGGCATCCATCTTTTCAGACAGGGACAAATGCTTCAGCTTGGAAACGAGCACCTCTGCTTCCTTGAGAAAATCCCTGTATAGATAGCGGAATGCCCCGCCTCCTGTCCCCCTTTTTTCAATGATCTGATACCCGAACCTCGCACACCATTTCAAGTCCTTTGCCTCCGGCCATGTGGGCAGGCGCTCAGCCAGGGTCCTCATGGCCTTGACTCCTCTCACAGCAAATTCGTTGACTCCCTCTTCAAGCATTACAGTCCCTGTCCTCTTCAGGGCAGCGGGTATGGCAATTTTCATGTCTCTAAGGGGGGCTTTCCAGTTAACCTCACAGTAGTTATTCTCAAGGGACACAGGTGGGGCATTGGACATGCGGGCCTTGCCCAAAGATTCATAACTAATCTGCTGTAGCCCCTCCCTCTCAGTGTCGGACAGGTAGGCGATCCTTTTCTCACGGTCATATCCCCACATTGCCACAACATGACCGTTGAAATGAGTTGAGGACTTAAAGTAATCCATATAATAGATGTCACACTGGATCAGGAGAGGGACATCTTTGTCAATCCATTCTTCTGCGATCTTCATTGCTTTTTCCGGATCGGGCTCTGTCTTCCAGATGAACGGTATTTCCATCACAGAGAAAAAATCTGGCTCCAGTGTCCCGCTCCTTGGGTGAAAGAGCCTGGTTGGGCTTAAAAAATCAGCCTCGAAATAGAAAAATCCAACACCAGACGCAAGACCAAAGCACAGTGCTTCAGAGAGATCATGTCCGTTGAACCTCATCACATCACTGATGGCAGTTGAGGCGCAGTGCCTGCCCGGTTTGTGGACCCACCCTGGTATAATTTTCATTCGTTATATTATAGCAAAGAGGAGAAATATATGGTATTATTAAAAAATGGGGTCGGATTTGTGTTGACTGGGAAAAAACTATGTGTTAGTATTACGCCCGATATGATCAAAAGCCTTTCCCATATCATTTGCAGGAAGGGGGGATTGATTGTTTAAGATAGGGGACAAGGCGGTATATCCCTCTCATGGTGTTGGCGTTGTGGAATCCATAGAGACACGAGAGCTTTATGGCAATAAAAAGACATATTACATTTTGAGGATTCTTGAGAACGGAATGACGATCATGATTCCAACGGACAATGTGGATGCCGTTGGAATGAGGGAGGTTATTTCCGAGGATCTTGTGCCAAGGGTGTTTCAGATACTAAGGGAAAAGCGGATAGTTGTGGAAAGCCATCCCTGGAACAGAAGATACAGGGAATATTCAGAGAAGATAAAGACAGGATCGGTTTTTGAAATCGCTGAGGTATTAAGAGACCTTAATCTCCTTAAAGAACAGAAGGAGCTCTCATATGGGGAAAAGAAGTTGATGGAATTGGCCAAAAGTCTTCTGATCAAGGAGATTTCAATTGCTTCCGGGAGCAAGGAAGATAAGATAGGAAAACGAATAGATTCGGTTTTCAAGCCCTGAGTCTTACCCAGGCCTGACGAAGCGCCGGTCCTCGGCAAAACAACATCCGATATAATCCCTTAATAGATTTATAGGGAGGAAAAAATGATTAGATGGTATTTTGTGCGTGCACTCATTCTTTTGCTTGGAGGAGCTCTTGGGTTCTTGTTGGGTTATGACCCATCGGCTCCGCAATTAATGATGGCTTCCTATGCGGCTTTGGGCGTTATCGTTGCCTTAATCGGGGTGATTGTAGAGAGGATCCTCCGGTTCGCCTCTCCTTTGGTGGTCATAGGAGGGCTTGGGGGAGGTATCATCGGGCTGTTAATTGCCC
>Ga0315310_10000688_pt1 | contig 21725 bp, 21 predicted proteins | sample TDP5_MG_FD_203630 | JGI IMG/M metagenome (GOLD analysis project Ga0315310, IMG submission 203630) | Freshwater sediment microbial communities from Lake Towuti, South Sulawesi, Indonesia - TDP5 | ecosystem: Environmental > Aquatic > Freshwater > Lake > Sediment | place: Indonesia: South Sulawesi...
TTGATAATAGGTCGTCACCTTGAAAGTATACGGTTTACAACTCATCTTAGTTAATCGTATTCTATTTTCTTATCTCCGCCCTATCGTTATAATAGGCCCAGCTCGGCCTCAAAGTCGCGATAGGCCTTCTTTCGCTTAAAGAGCTCGTCAACCTTCCCGGGTTCAATCACCTTGACTTTGCCTTGAATCTCATGGAAAGTTCTAGTAAGAAGTTCCTTTGCCTTCGGTATGTCTTGATCGGACACTATTAGGAAGATGTTGCTATTCCACAGGTCAAAAGCGTGCTTCAACCTTCCTATAGCATGATAGGGATCTCCACCAATTTGGACCTCGAACACGTAAGCTGGAACAGCTTTATCAATCCTCCTCCAAACCACATCTAGCCTAGCCTCATCCATGTCATACTCGCTCTCGGCTATTAGTTTCTGAAAGCGGCCAATTTCAACAAGCTTGGCCTTAATTTCATCATGAGGCAGAACAACTTTCACTTCAACAGCTGGAGGAGCAATAGCACCAGCCATCAATGCCTTAAGCTTGTAAATTTCTCCAGCGAGTGCAGGGTAGAGATATGAAAGCAACTCATCTGCTCCCTTCGCACAGTCGGCCGCTCTTATATAGCCTTTATAAGGTATTCATGAATATTTAGTGTAAGGTTAAAACCACTCGAAAAAGAAAAATTATAAAAATATAAGTAAAAATCATGAAATTTACATAATATTTAGCTAACTCTTTCAGTAATCCTACATTAGGAGAGTCCATTACCTCTATGATTGATTTGATCTCTCGAGTAACAAGTAAATCAAGCATGCACCTTCTGTTTGACAAATTGTATACTATAAGGCAGAAGAAGCCGTCTCTTAAGGCGCTTATTGTTTTATCGGTACTCAAACCTGAAAGATTGGAAGAGTTAATTCAGGACAAAAAGAAACTTTCAAAAGATTACAAAGAGATAACCTTAACCCTTCTTGAACAAGAGTTTTATAAATTACATTTAAAGAAGGAAATACGTGGAGAATATTTCAAGGTAGATGCGCTCGTAGACATTAGTAATGAAGGTTCATGGGTAATTTTCACTAACGAAAAACGATACTTTGTCAAGCACGTTTTAGAAGCCTTTTTCGACGGCTTATATCCCGAAGTTTCAAGAGTGTACTTTAACTATTCGCAGATTCAAAGATTTTTAGACATTATTAGGGATGCATACCGAGGACAAAGTATTCTGACGCACATCGCTATAAGGCGTAAACCAAGAAAACCGATCAAGGAAGAAGCCCGGAAAGGCACTTTAGTGTTATGGGAACTGGGTGCTGAAGAGGAATTAAAGAGGCAGTCTAAAGCTTGGAAGATATGGATCGACCGACTTAGTTTTGATGTCAAAGGCGAAGCGGAAATGCTCTTACTTCAAGCATCTATTACCGGAAATGGCCTTTGCGGATTAAAATACGGTAACTTTACTGCTTTTTATAACAATGTTATCCTCAATCTAATCAATTTAGGCTTCTACTGGAGGGATTTCTACAGTAAACGGGAAAGGCGAGTCGAAAATGGCTTCGTCAAGCTTCGTCCGTATAGCATTAGGTACCCGTTCGAATTTGAAGAAGAACATCTCGCACGTCTGCCCGAATATTTTAGTAGAGATTACTTATGTTCAGTAATTCATGGTGGAAACCCATACTTTGTTGCAAATCTATGTGACTATCAAGATGGTTCATCATTTGGTTTGACAATTTTAAGTAATGTTGTAACTGTAACACCCATGCTGCGTGCTACGCCTTCTGCATTATGGAAACTGAGTAGCCGTATTCAAGAGTTCATCGGGGAAGGCGAAATTATTGATGTCACGATATAGAAGCTCGAGGCTACTTAACATTGTTAACCTCGGTAAAGCTTCGACAGAATTGTATTAGAGATTATCGTATATATGCTGACACGGTCGCGGTTTTATCAGCGATTTTCAATCTTTTCAAAACTTACCCAAAAATGGGGCGTTTTATTGGAGTTGAACATGAGTTAACGACTGAAAACCATCGCAAGGTTACACCTGACTTGGCAGCAGTTTACGATCATGATACAAAGGGGTTAATCTTTGAGCTTAAATGGTCTTTACCTTCTGGAAGCGAGTTGCTTAAAGCAGAGCTCCTCGACTTGAAGAAATATAGTTTTGTACGTCATAACTGGGGAACATCATCGGGCACCGTTGATTATCATGACTTGGTACTTATATGTCACGTAGATGATGTAAAGCGAGTTGTCAGTGTGATTGATGAGCTTGTGAAAGCTTCTGCTATAAGACCTGAAGGATTAACAGTTTGGACTTGGACTATAACTCCGCCGAAGGGAGGAGAACGTAAAGAAGAGATGCGGTTAGTCCCTATGTACGGGAAAACTAGAAATGATGAAATTGAAACTATGATTCGCGCTCCAGGCGGCATACTGATACCTGAAGATGTTTTAATGTATAATCGCTTTCAATATAACTTCATCCGCCAAAAGCCTCCGGTCCAATATATGATGACTATTTTAATACAAAATATCTTTTCTTCATTTCAACAAAAATCCGAACGCGATTATTACAAAATAAAGATAGATCTAATCTATGAACGATGCAAAGCATTTTTCCCATCATGGCGTGAAGCTGATACGGAAACAGTTCAAATAAAGAAAAAATGGATTAGGGAAGCGTTGGAAATGATGGTTGAGCTCAAGCTTATAGAGCGCGATACGGGCGAAGCTGACTGCTATCTAATACCAATTCCTACACTGCAAACAAGAGAACCTGTACATATTGCTCTTTGTAAAAAATTGGAAAAACTCTGGACAAGGCGCGCGAAGAAACCTTCACGGAAAGGCGTTAAAGTAAAGCGAGTCCGCGTTGAGGGACTACCAAAAGAGCGCCCACTACGTGAGTTTTTCAAGTGAGTTAGTTAGTCCTTTACGTAGTATGGAGTTCATGTTTTCTGATTTTACTGACTGAAACCAATGTAGACCAATCGTTCAATCCCTTCAAAAAATATGGATAGATTCTCTCTTCCAAGCATCGTATAAGGAAGGAAATCGACACAACGTTGTTAAATATTCCAGGTTTGCTCCAAGCATTAGATAAATTATTAGATTTAGCAATAGCACTAAAAGTAATTCAAAAGTTCTTATTTTAACTAATCCATCCTTTATTTTGAATAAAGGTCTACTCATTTTGGAATTTTCGAATTGAGGATACCAACATATCCAAGGAAATCGAAGAGTGTTTCCTTGACCCAACCTTTATCATAGAAATGCCGGTGGTCTCCGGCTCTACCTCCGCTATGAAACAGCTTCATAAGGCTTATCACGTGGTGATCGCAACAAACAGACCTTTAGAAACACAGAAGAGTACAATCGATTGGCTTAAGAAACATTTTGAATTTCATGAATTTGTAAACACAAGAGAAGTGAGTAAAGATAAGCTGGGGCTTGACATTCTTATTGATGACAACTTAAACAACGTAAAAATGTTCGCTTCTTCCGGGGGACGGGCGTTACTTTTTTCGCAACCTTGGAATCAAAATGTGGAAGACAAAGAATTCGAGGAATTGGTTAGAATGAAAAGAATAATCCGTTGCGAAAACTGGAAAGACGTTTTGAAAACGTTGTCTCTATCCAAAGACCGTAAAGGAAACTGAGGAGAAAACAGGCATACACGCCTTTACTTTAGTGCAAAGTCACACCAAATGAAATTAGACCCTTTGTTACGTCGATCAGCACCGAGCCACTTTCGTGGCGATTCCCAACCTGATGATTAACTTCCGCGACTGCATCCACGTTTTTATAGCTTTCTGGAAAAAAGCATATGAAAAGTTTGCAAGATGGCATTTGAACCATGGGAATCAATAATCTATGAAAGGGCTTTATGTTTCTTGGACATATGGTTGAATTTTCTTCTCTGTATTTGAAATCCTTATACATTCATATGTGTTTAAAGCACTCAAAATCTCTGGGCTGACATTTTTAGTTTCATAGATTGCTAGACATACCTGCTTTGCATCCTCTTCAGTTGCCCCAACAGTAATCGTTTTAACAAGTTCTAAGAAGTTAGCAAGTCGAGTAGGATCAAATCTGTCAGCAGCCTCATCCATTATTAGTGGAAGTTTGTATTGATCAGCTAATGTGTATAAAACACCGAAGCTCACTGCTGCGCTTTGGGAACCTGATGGACCGCGAAAACTTATTGGTTGATTATCAAGCTTGGGAGCAAATAGTCCTTTTCCCATGTGAGTGAACTTAAACGTTGGCTCGGCAAAGATTTGGCTGTAAGCTGTTTCAACATTTTGTTCCATTTGTTTTCCTAGACTTTCCACGACTTCTTCAAGGTTGATGAGTTTGAATATCAAACTGTAGAAGATTTGAGCGAACGGTATCACTTTCTTAAGTAGAACATGAGAACACTTCAAATCATGATCGGCTTTCTTAACATTTTCAGCATCTTTCTGCAACCATTTCTGGATTTCGTCGAGCATCGTTCTTTCTTTTTCAAGTCTTGCGACACGTTTGCTCAATTCTTGCGCAATAACATCGAGGTTCTCAGTTTTCAGTTTCTTAAGCAGCTTAGACTTTAGCCTTGGGAATGTTGAGAGAATTTTTTCTATCTCTTGTTCAAGATCTTTCTGGCATAGAGCCAATTTTTTCTGAAGTTCAGCCAAGTCTGTTTCATAATTTTCTTCTTTGAAACTGAGAGGCATCTTGCCAAGATTGAAATTATTGTATAGCACAGTTGCCGCGCCATTCCATTCTCTTTGAATTTCTGAAAGTTTGCCTTCTAGTGCTTTAACATGTTCCTTAAGCTCTTTTTCCCTATTCTTGCTAACAGTCCTTGTCAGGGTGTTTATCTTGCTCAACTCGTTCTCAACTTGTTCAATGAACTTTAGAGACTTTGTAAGTTCTGTTACACTATCTTCGAGTTCTTTAATTCGAGTGCCAATCTTCTTCTTTTGAGCTGCGGATATGTCCTCTGGCACATGTATTGTTGTAACACTTGAAACTTTGGAAAGCTCTGGCTGATATTTTTCAATCGAGATACTCACTGTTGGCAAATGTTGCTTTTTTGAGGGCATGCATATCAGAGCTGGCACTGTTTCTTCTGGGAGTTCTTGCGGATTTTTTAAACGAGATAAAGCGGTTTTAAATTCCTCTGCGGTTCGTTTAAGATAACTCAAACTATCGAGCCCGTACTTAGAGGCTATTTTCTTCGCTTTCTTCATTTTGCTACAATTTTGCCTAATCTGTCTCAATAGCTCTTTAATGTCGCTGGGATCTTTGAATACTCTGAGAAAAGGTTTTTTGACATGAGGAATGGTGTATGAATCTAGACTCCAAGCGTCTTGAGGAAGTAATCTCAAAATTTCAGAAATTTGAGACCACTGTTCTTTTGCATTTCTGAATCTTGTTACTTTTTTAAGTAAATTCCTAAACTCCTTTGATTTTTTGAGAGATCCACTCGTTGTTTCAATTGTTTCTAATCTACTACGCGTAGGCTTAAGAGAAGTGCACGCCAGCATTGCTCTTTGTGTGTCTTCGGGTATTCCCCGGGCCAGCCGTTGATTGATCCATTTTCCATAAACATCAAGTTTCTCAGCAACTTTTCCAGTGAATATTGTTTTAATCTTTGCTTGCTTAACACCTATTTTTTTCAGAAATCGTTTCTGCTCAACAATATAGTTCTTTTGAGTTTCTTCCAGAATCAACAATTCATCTTTAACTTTTCCAATTCGCTTAACATTTAAGTCAGCTTCATTCTTGACATCTGTCAGTTGTTTTGAAAGAGCTTCAGGAATCTTGCACACCTCACCTTCAACAGCTCTTAAATACCCATCGATGTTTGAAGAAGCGAGCAGAATGTCCATGATTTCTGGATAAACTTCTATTTCTTCAAGTCTCTTTTTAATGTCTTTTGGAGTTGTAGCTTCATCCTTCCAAGTCTGCGCTTCTAACCATCTATGAATATCTTCCGAAGGACCTTCCAACTTTGTTAATGGAATGGATGAAAGTTTGCAACGACGTCTAACTCTCTCTCCAAATCGCTTGAAAATATAAGAAAGTCGAAAAATTCTATCCCATCGACTGAAATAGCATGTTGCAAATCCTTCCTTAAGCGGTTTTAGAATTACTTCTTCTTTCGTCAATTCTCGGAAAATTCTGTGCCCTAGGAAGCACATTCTGATAGCAGTAATGACGTTTGTTTTTCCAGATATGTTAGGAGCGTATAGAATAACCGGAGCTCTCGGAACGAAACAGATTTTTCCTTTAAGTCCAAAAATACCATCGAAATTAGCTAGGAGAAGCTTCATTTATAGCACCTTCCTACATTGCTCAGTCAAAAACGGAATAAAGTCAGTTGGAAGATCCTTCATAATTTCTTTGTTTTCTAACTCTTTTGCCATTGTTTCTAGTATGTTGCTAATGTGTTGATGAACTGGACCAGAACTTTTTTGAAGAATGAATGGATTTTCGTTCAACACTTTGCAGATATTACGAATATCAGTAACAGAGACAGACAGACCAGCTTTTTTAAGAGCCCTTATTATTTCAGGATAGTTCCTTAGTATCTCTTCCTTTAATTGTTCGACAGTGAGTAAAGGTCGTTTGACTGCAACCTTTGGAGCAAAAGGACTAATCTTTCCAGTCATGTCAACCAATTTTTGGATGTTAAGAGTTTCATAAGCCTTGCAAATGTCTTCAAGCAAACTAGCTGGGTATGAGCAACTTCCTGTAATACATGGAAGGACAATCAGTTTACCTCGGTCAGCTCTTTTATCAATATCATCGAGAATTTGCTTCAATCTTGCCCGAACTTTTTGTAAGTCAAGACCTGTTACATCTATTTCTAGATTGATTATTTGAACCGACGGATCGAACCTATAGAATAGTGGTTCCTCTCCGATTTTCAATTCAACAAAGCCAAACGGAGAACCTCTTTCTTTGCAAACATAGTTATCAGATTTGGCGCCCCATGAATAATACTCTGTCCAATATTCCCCTATACGGAGTCGTGAAGGCAGCAATGAAGGCAGACAGACTAGATTTTTGCAGTTCAGGTGTCCCTTTGAATAGAAATGCATGTGACCATTTATAATCCATGTAAACCCATCAAGAAGCTTTGACAAAAGTTCCTTCGGGTATGCACCTACTTCGCCAGTAATCCATTCATGACAAACCAAAAGGCTATATTTTGGTTTTTGACCTTTCCACTTTTTGTTCGCTTCTTCCAAAATATTGTTAATATCCGTCTTCAATAATTTTTCATCATAAAATTCAGCTTCATATCGAGTATTCATGAAACATACAAATGTGTTTCCTATTCTTTCCAATTTGTCCGCGCTATAATGAAAATTTGAGACCGTTTGTTGTAACCCTTGAAGAATTCTCTCATCTTCATGATTCCCCCGGATTGCATAAATAGGGATTTTAATATTTTCAAAAATCTCTCTTACCTTCATCATCACCTCCTCGCCTTCAGGATGGCGTACGTCAGAAGTCTCTGTCTTTCTCTTATCGAACATATCGCCAGCTATGAGAATGAAATCCGGGGATAGCTTCAGGACCTGATTCAAGGCATTTTTGAAATCAGATATAACATCATACGCGCCCATATAGCTTTGAAGAAGGTGGGCGTCGCTTATTATTACAAATTTTTCTGAATATTGTAGTGATGACCGCATTGGCTCACCTTTCATAAAAATGGTTTTACAAGTATTTTAAAACATCACAAATCTTTCATTATTTCCCTCGGCGCATTAAGAAAAGATGTCTAACTAAATTATGGTCAAACACCCTTTCTTTGATCACGTTGTCATTCCAATGTTACCCTTTTGTTACACCGATCAGAACTAACCATGCTCAACAGGCCCTTTTCTAGGGAAGCGCATTTCCCCAGAAAATTTCATCGAGTGGGTCGACATGGTTTTTTCGGCATTGTGCTGGGTAAACTAAGGAGAGCTGACAGGAACTTGCGAATGGCCGCTTTATTGCGCCCCGAAGTAGGTATACGCCTCAGAAAATGTTAGGCTTCTCTAGTTAGCCCAGTGAGAACTCCGTCTAATTCAGAGAACAACCTCTTTTGGTCTAAAACTGATGTATCCCTACCTCGGAGGTAATTCCGTATGCGTTTCGCCAATTCGCGGAACCATTTAGCTCCATATTTTCTGGTAAGATCCATCCATTCCCGTGGATTTTCCCCCAATCTCTGATGTAGCCACTGGAGGATTCTATGATCCTCATAGATCCTCACAGAGTCTAAAATCTCTGACCACATCCTCCAATTGCCTACTCCTAACACAAAATCCCGGTCAAACTTAGCAATCTCGTAACAATATCGGAAGTGGTTCCTTTTGCTCTCAGCTCTCGATCGCCCAGTTCCGGGAACTAGCTCCCCACCGTAATCGTACAACGCCCTCCATACGTACTCTCTGTCCTCCGCTGGAACTATTTCAGGGTTCGCGACGAAAGAGTTTAGACGCCTCCCAACTTCGTACCATAATTTAATCACACCACTCCTGCCCTTCAATTGCAGATATCCACCACGCCTCATTTCCTCCTCAATTTCTTTCATTTTTTCCTCGAGGAATTTGTCGAGCTTCTCAGCCTGCTCCCTCGCCTCGCGAGTAAGCAAACGTCCCCCGGTCTTGTACACCTTTACTAGTTCCCTCTTCCCATTTATCACCCTCTCCTCCCGAATTATAACTACCAAAAGATCATACCCCCGAATGATAGTCGGCCATTATGCGCCCAACTTGTTCGCTCACTTTCCGAAGTGCGCTATTGGAATCGATTTTATCGCCCTCCTCAAACAATTTCGGCTCATCCAGTTGCAGATCAATTATGCAAAGCTCGTGGGCCATAAGCCAACATAAGTACTCGCTGAGCTTTCTTGCATCATTTTCTTTAGCCTTATACGCGGGGTGCGCTGTGTTGTACTCATAAATGTAACCGCCGTGTTCCCCCATTATACTCCACCCCATTTTCGGAAGAGAAGTGGGGGCTTCTACCGGCCGGCAATCTTCGAAAAAGCCATATTGGGGCGGGTTCTCCTCTAAGTATAAGGACTTTCTTTTTTCATCCAGAACTAGGCCCCTATTTTCCTCCATTAGCGAGATGAGGCGGGCCACGATGGTGTATTTCCCCCTCGCGTCACTTTCTGAAAAAGTTTCCTTGCCTGGGCCGAATGGTGGGGTAACGCTGGAGGGTTCCAGTGAAACATCTTGATTAGCGTAAACTCTAATCACCTCATCCCCACGACGTAGAAACATTTTGAACCTTGCATTCACGAGTGCTTTAGAGTCGTTCACCGCTCGCGCGGAGATGCCTCCAAGTGGCTCATTGTAATTTACTCGACGGTCGTTTCTTCGTGGAAATTCCAACTCTGGCATGCTTATTCTGATCTCCTTCCACTCTCCTCCTCCACCCCCTCCTCCCACTCTTCTTCCAGGGCCGACACTAATTCCAATCACTTTTGCAAACCGATTTAATGCAGATAAGGCTACCCGCTCCGCATCCCGTTGTATTTGACGGCGAATTTCCCGAACATCCCTCCCCAAACCTAGCTTTTCGCGTGCAAATTCAAACCATTCTCTTTCTAGATAAGATTTAATCACAGAAGCGGGCCACCTCCGGAAGTCGTAGTTGTAGTGCTCTACGCTCTCAATCCTTTGTAGATCGAGTTCAGTCTCATCATCAAAGATGACGTAACCGTAAACCGTGTTGGCTATCTCCGCCGGCGCATAAGGCAGTAAGTTACATATCTTCATGCCACCACGCTGTATGGAAATACCTCTGATGTCCTCAGGCACACAGCCTTTTCGGCTGGCAATGTACAGTTTTTTAATTTTAATAGGCCTGCCCCCGGCACGTATTTCCTCATTTTCTTTAATCCATACCCTACACTCCTCTGAGTCTTTGTCCAAGAGAGCGAATTCTTTTAGGATCGTTGCCACGTCTTCTCTGTCGTTTACGCGGACTGAAATTTTTGCACCATATTTTAATATAATCTCCCACCAGGTTTCGCCGACGTATCTGAGAAATTCACCATTTTTAACTGCACCAATGAGCTCGTCAATAGGGTCGACTATTATTATTCGCGTTCCAACCTCCTCCAAGGGCTTCAGAACTCCGCCCGTCATCTCAGATAATTTTCTCCTACCCTCCTCGTTATCCCACGCGACCACTGGAGACTCCAGCTTAGTAACTTCACGAGCGCCGAACCTATAAGTCCCATCAGGACGTAGACTGTCATAGAGTATGGTACGCACCTTTGACGCTGCACAAAAAATGAATTTACCACGCCCACGCGCGCCTAGAGTAGCTCCCATAGGAGACTCCCCCTTTAGAAAGGCGAGGCCCTCAAACCGCCCCCATCGCTCTTCTCGAGGCAATTCCATTCCCATTTCCAGCTCATCGCGTGTTAATACTCGCCCGGTGAGTCCAGTGGTGCCACGGTCTGTTAAAGTGAAAAAACCGTGTTCTTCACCCTCTATCAACTCAAATACAATGGCCCACTCCTTACCCATCTTTGTTTTTCTAGCATCCCACGCGTTCTGCACGGCGTCTTTTTGTACGCCGTGAACTATCCCCTTACAGACCTGATAACCATCCGCTACCTGCATTAGGAGGTTTTCCCAGTCGATTAGAGTTGGGCGTAACTTCTCCTTGGGAGCAAAACGCCTAATGAAGCTAGCCAAATCTTTCTCCTTCCCTTCTTTCACGTAAATCCCCAATTTTATCTCTGGGAACCTCAAGCCACCCGTCAGTGAGCTTGTAGGTGGCAAAATCCCACCGCATTAATTTCCAGTTGAGTAGGGGAGCTCTAAAGCCCACCTTAGCTTACCTCCAAGTCACTGATCACAGTATATTTTGCCCTGGAATCGCTCACAATTCCCAGCTCCCTAAGCAGAGCTATTTTCCCTGAGGCAAATGTAGTAGATATATTGTGGAGCTGGCGTGCAAGTGCCTTTGGATCGTCTTTGTGCCTGCTCCCTTGCCTTATCCAAGATTCGAATTCTTTATTCGACTTGAACCAGTTTACTATATGTTTAAACCGTCTATTTCCACTGGATAAGAACTCAGTTAGTTCATTAAGGATGGTGAATTCTTTGTAACCAAGTTTGTCAATTTTCCTAAGATGAGTAAGTAACCATCTCCTCTCTTCGGTAGAAAGTGCTTGTTGTCTTTTGCTGTTATCCAGCAATGGGCTCCGCAATTTTGCGAATTCAAGCCCTTCTCTTGTGATAGTAACAAATTGGTCGCTTTTATCTTCGTCAACTTTGATTAAACCCATCTCATAATACGGCCATATCAGATGCCATGCCAACCTTCCCCTAGCACTGTCACTAGTTTTTTTAGGGAAACCCCGATAATTCCCCAACCCAGCTCTCGAAAAGGCTGAAATGCACTCATCCACTAAATCTTGATACCTAACCGGCTTTCCTTTGTTTTCATTTATCAAATGAAGTAATACTCTCAAAGCCACCTTTCCAGGGATGTATGAATTGAACATGCCCCAGGATCCAAACTCATTTTTACTGATGCAGGGTTCGGCTGTCTCGATATTTTCAACTTCTGGCACTTCTTTGATGAAGGCTGGGGAGCTAGCGATTCGAGGTGCCGTAAGAATTTCTTTCTCTGCTGAAGCCGTAACAGTAGCTTCTGCTTCACATTCCACAAGTTCATCGATTAATTTTAGAATTCTTTCTTTGTTCTGTTTGGTTATCAATATTTTTATCTCCATATATAAAATACTCCCGATCGACGAATTATATACAGGTATATTTTAAATATAAAAGTATATTGGCTTTATACTCGCTGTAATGCACGCTCGCCCTTTAACGTTCCCGTGAAGAGGCTTTGCGCCAGTTCGTAAGGACTGTAAGGATGAACGTATGTTTTGCTGGTCATTTTGCGAAGCTTTGCATTCATTGACACAGTTATTTAGCAAGTCTTGGTTTGCTTGTCTAGTTCTAAGCCTCTGGACTCACACTCAGTTAAAAGGACGTGAATCGTAGGTATGGCTTCAACTTTATCTCTAGTCAAACCTATCTTAAGAAGATAGGCTCTGAGGACAATTTCAATAGAGCTGTCCATACAAATGAGGGCAAATCTTCGCTCTACATCGCCTCCCCTATTTATGAGGCTTTGTGCAAACGCGAAGTTGTCAACAGCCTCTCTTTCCTCTGGAATCAGTTTAAGAAATGCATTGATAGCCAAACGGCGAACTCCTCTCAAAAGTAATCAAAGCTGGAAACGATTTAAACCTTGAAGTTGTGTCGCATCTCTCTCGCGCAAATGAATGACCTAGGCATATTAGCTACATCTCGCTCTCTCGAAAGGGTGTGTTCATCGATTATTTTTCCGTAATAGCTATGCCTATCGCGTAATCCTCATAACTGGAAAGGCTGACCTCGATCTTCTTGATTTTGGATTTTTTCGCCTGCTTTAAGGTCTCCCCGTACAGGATGACTTGTGGTTTGCCTAATTTGTTAGGGAGGATCTCGACCTCAGTGCCCCTAATCCATCCGGTTCCCAAAGCCTTGAACACTGCTTCCTTCGCAGCAAACCTTGTAGCAAGAGCCTCTATGAGGTATCCCGCGTTTTTGTAGCAGGATATCTCAGCAGGAGTGAAAGTGATTTCAACGAATTTTTTTCTTTCAACAGCTTTCTGTATCCGTTCAACCTTCACCAGATCGATACCAACACCCCAAATCATTTCTTTATCACTTTCAATGTCTCTAGTGCGATGAGCTTCGCTTCATTGGTTGGGATCACGAGAACCTTCACCTTAGAATCATTCGCGCTGATATCAGTCTCGTTTTTCTTGTTCTTCTTCTCATCGATCTTTACACCTAAAAACTCTAGACCATCACAGATGGCAGCCCTTGCCTCAGGCCTATTCTCACCGATGCCTGCGGTGAAAACAAGGACATCGAATCCTCCGAGAGCAGCGGCATATGAGCCGATATACTTCCTCACCCGATAACAATAGACATTAAAAGCGACTTTACATCGGTGGGTGGCGCAGGAGATGACTTCTCGCATGTCCTTGCTCACTCCTGAAAGACCGAGCAGCCCCGATTTCTCATTGAGTATCGTGTATAAATCCTGGAGTTTCATCCCATGGTTAACAAGGAAAAAGATGATAGCGGGGTCGATATCACCTGTTCTCGTGCACATGACAAGCCCCTCGAGCGGTGTGAATCCCATGCTTGTGTCAACCGACTTTCCGCCTTTGATCGCGCATATGCTGCTTCCCGCTCCCAGGTGGCAAGTAATCATCCGAAGGCTGTTGTAAGGTTTTTTCAGGAACTTGGCAGCTTCTTTTGCCACGTACTGGTGTGAGGTCCCGTGAAAACCGTACCTCCTAATCCCATACTTTTGATAGTATTCGTAAGGAAGGGCATACAGGTATGCCTTCTCAGGCAGGGATTGGTGGAACGCAGTGTCGAACACGGCCACATGCGGGATACCGGGCAGGAGCTTCCTCATAGCTTCAATACCTGCAACGTTTGGGGGGTTGTGCAGTGGCGCGAGTGAGAATAAGTTTTTCAGCATCTGGATTACGTTTTGATCGATCCTTACAGACCCCGTGAGCTTTCCTCCATGGACGACCCGGTGACCGACTGCGATAATTTCTTTTTCATCCTTGATCACTTCTGTCTTCGGGTCGAGCATATACTTCAAGGCAACCTTGATCGCTTCCTCATGGTGTGGGGCGTTCACGTCAGCAGTGATCTCTTTGTCCCCTACCTTATGCTTGATGAATGAACCCTTCTCCCCAACCTTCTCGACATTACCTTCTGCGAGGAATTTCTCCTTCTCAATATCATAAATGTGGTACTTTACTGATGAACTACCGCAGTTGATGATCACTATTTTCATTTTGTCATCCTCTGGAACCAGACGCCAAGCATGGCAATAGTACCTACAATATCGTCCACCTTCGCTCCACGGGACAAATCACTCACGGGTCTTGAGAATCCTTGTAGTATTGGTCCATAACAGGTGGCTTTTGCTAGGGTCTGCACCAGCTTGTAGGATATATTGCCTGCATCCAAGTCGGGGAAGATGAGGACATTGGCTTTGCCAGCAACAGGACCGAGGTCGCCCTTAATTTTCTTCTGTGCGATCTCAGGCACGAGTGCTGAATCTCCCTGGAGTTCACCGTCAATCTTGATGTCCGGCGCTTTATTTTTGGCAATCTGGGTGGCTTGTATCACCTTGTTTGCATCAGGATGGACAGCACTACCCTTGGTGGAAAAAGAGAGCATCGCAACCTTCGGATCCCAGTTGAACAAAGTCTTCGCGGTCATTGCTGAGGCTATCGCTGTATCAGCTAGTTGTTCTGCAGTTGGTTGGATGTTCACGGATGCATCAGCAAAGATTAATTGCCCATAATTGGGAATATCCACGAGGAAAAAGCTTGAAGGACTCTCAACTCCTGACTGGAGTCCGATGAACAACTCTGCTGCCATGATGACATCGCCAGACGTGTAAACAGCCCCCATCACAACCCCATCAGCATCGCCCATCTTCACCATCATCGCGCCGAAGTAGACAGGTTTTGAAAGCAGGTTCCGGCCGATTACCTCACTCTTATTTCTCATCTTACAGTACTCTTTCACGTACATGTCGAGTTTCTTAAAATTAGATGGGTCAACAATTTCGACACCGGAGAGATCGACTTTGAGTTCTGATGCCTTCTTCTTAACTTCATCCGGTTTTCCTATGAGGATAATTTTAGCAATGCCTTCCCTGGTGGCTGTTTCGGCTGCTTGAAGAATCCTGTCATCACTGCTCTCCGGAAGAACGATTCTCTTTGGACTCTTTTTAGCGAGCAGTTTGAAATCATCAATAATTGTCATGTCTTTACTTTCATTTCCTTGAGTTTCTTGTCCATCCAGTCAATTGCTTCCCCGACAGTCCTGTTCCTCATGACTTGTCCTTGGACAACGGGAATCTTGAACTCTTCCTCAACGCCAGCAATGAGCTCAACTATGTCGATTGATTTTGCGTGGAGGTCGGCAACAAAGTCAGTGTCACGGGAGATTTCAGTAACTTTTTTGTTGAATATTTCAGCAACAACTTTTTTCATCCTCCCCTCCACTGACTTCTCTGCCATTCTTATTCCACCTCAAAAATAACGATGTTCATGCCAGCGATTTTCTCGACTTTGGCCTTCACGTCTATGGGGCACTTGTTGTTCCATGTCTCTAGCTCGTCTAGCTTTATGGGTACGCCCCTTATTTGGGTGGCGAACAAAGGTCCTTCTTGGAGCTTGACAGCCCCGTACGCGTAGGGTGCGTAGTCGATGAATTTCTTGGGCGGCAGGATCCCGACCGAGTAGTATAGAAGTTTGCCTTTTCCGCTGATCTCCTTCATCTCAAGGTTGAAAGACCCGCACTTCTTGCATGAGCCTTTTGGTGGGAAGTTCCATGTCCCGCACTTCTTGCATTTCTGTCCATAAATTACTCCCTTCCCTAAACTGTCGTAGAATTTTCTCACTATCGATTCTGGCATTTTTATCCCCTCCTATGCATCACGGTCACCGCCGTGTGCATTCCGTAACCGTGGTTGTGAACCGCGGACCACTCGGGCGGGGGCTTTATCTGTCTCTTGTCAGCTTCCTTCCGCATCTGCTTGACCGCCTCGTAGATGTCGGCTCCAGCTGATGCTGTGAATGCATGACCCTTGCAGTGCTTGCCACCTGATGTCTGCATCGGTTTTTCCCCATCAAACCTGAACTTGCCCTTGACCGCAGCCTCCCACGCAGTACCCTTCGGGACGTAACCAGCGTTCTCGCAGATGGTTATGTCGTGGATCTGCATGCAGTCGTGCACGGACAAATAGTCCAACTTGGACCCGTTGATGCCTGCCATCTTGTACGCCCACTTGAACGCTTCCACGTCCATGGGGTACTCGGTGAAGTCATCATTGAACCAAGGATAGTTGCTTGTTGACCAGTGGAATCCCGAGATGTCAATCGGGGCTTTCTTGGACAATTTTTCAGCAACCTTCGCATTGCACACGATCATTGCTGACGCTCCGTCAACAGTGTTCAGAGCTGATTTCACCCTGCACGGCCATGAAAGGAACGGGTTCTTCTTGGATGTCCAGAACTCTTCAACACTCATGCCTGCATCCTTTGCCTCAGCCTCGAGGGACTGGGTCACGAAAGCTTTCGGGTTCAATGATCCATGAAGTCTTAAAGTCCGGTGCAGTTCTCTCATTGCCTCGTCCATCTTGTTGAAGGGTATTTTGTACTTCTTCATGTATCCGAGGATGGGCAAGCCACCGTACGCAGTCGCGATGTCATAGCTGTGGTGGTACGCGTAGAGCTGGTCAACGCCGAAGTCGGTCCAGTACCACAAGGTTGTTATGTCAAGTGGTTTCCTGGTCAACTGGTCGTCCTGTGCTTCTGATGAGAGAATTTCTGTTGCCATCGCGAGCACACAGTCCATCTTTCTCGACGCTACCATCATAGCTGCTGTTCCGAGAGCTGTGTTGGTGGTCGAGCACGCGGTCGCTATGTTGATGCTTGGCTTTAACTCGAGACCTAGCCAGTCGCACAATTGAGTGTTGTGGCTGTACAAATGAGAGATGTGGCTCACCATGTGTCCGAAGATGAATCCGTCAACTTCGCTTTCTGTTATTCCTGCATCATCCATCGCTTCTTTAGCTGCCATGGCAGCCAATTCGTGAAAGGTCAAATCTTTTATCTCGGGTGTTTCAAGAACGCTTCCGAACTTGGTGCACCCAACCCCAATAATTGATGCCTTATCCTTTATACTTCCAAATCCCATTTTTCACCACATCAAGTCAAATAAATTTTTTAGATTATAAAAAATTTTCCATTATCTATATTTTTTAAGATTAAATAGATAATAAATAAAATCAAATAGATAATAAATGAAAAATTAATTTGTATATTTGCAATTAAACTCTCCTTCTTGTGTAGGGTAAGACCTAAGATCTTCAACAATCGAAAATGGAAATTGTTCTTATGAAGACGTGCGTATTAACGTCCCTACTTTTTCTCCTCGGATTGCTTTTGTGATATTTCCAGTTACATGTCCGTTGATGATTTTTACTTTCTTTACATGCTTGGCAACTAGAAGCAGTTCAACGACTCTTCTCTCGAGCACGAGATCCTCCATGTCTTTCGGTTCCTCCGGATTGAACGATCCAACGGTAACTGGTTTCAAGTCACTTCGATGATGGTTCTCCCTATGAGAACCTCATCTAGAATCACCAGATGATGACTCACTTCTGCAACACTCGGTGCAGCGTGGATTTATACCGTCCATAATTTTTTCGGTAACTACTTTAGAGTCTTCGCGAGGAGAAGTATCGGATCGCTAACTTCAATTTTAATTTGAGCCTTTCTTGCGGCTTGACTTAGGTTGAGCATACACATCGGGCAGCTAGTCAATATTACTTCGGCTGGTGTGACGCCATAAGTCTGTGCGAGTTTTCTTGTACAAAAATGCCTTTGAAAATTTAGCCCTTTGTTACGCCGATTGGAACCAGCCGTGCCACTTTCGTAGCGGTACTAATTTGATGGCTTACTTCTGTAACCGCATTCTTGTAGCTGTCATGCTTCAAGAAATATGGCGTCATTCACGCCTTTGAAATGCTCATCACCGGTTACAACCTTCGCTGAGGAAATCCTAGCCGTCGCTAAAACGATTGAGTCGGACATTCCCCAATCCTTAACCTTCTTTTTCATTTGATAATTTATTTCGCCAGCCGAAATCGATATCGCCCTATCCAAGGGAACAACTAAGGTATTCGTGATTATAAATGCAAAATCTTCGTCGAAGAAGCCCCAATTTTGCTTCAAATATTTTTCTTTCAGTTCAGCTATCGTGATAGTCGCTGTTGCGGCACCGCCGCTCTCAATGTATTTCATCGCCTTCTTACCAATCTTGGTCCCGCGGAAATATTCGATCCAAGCATAGGAGTCAATCGTGTACTTATAACTCATGTACCTTAGCCTCATCCTCAGGCGTAAACGCCGTCATCTCGGGATGCGCCCCAAACTTCGACTTAGGAATCTGGCCCACCCTTCGGATAAGCTCTTGAATCGTTTCATCAAAACTCTTCGTACCCAACTTAGCCTTTAATTCTTCTAAAGCCTGAAGCGTATTTTTCTTAACTTCAACGGTTGTTCGAGACATTTTCCACCATAGCTATAGACCATGGAATTATTTAAAAACCTAATGGAGAAATAGGCAAACAAAAGCTACGTTAAGCGAGAACATAAAGAAATACAGTCAAGTTAGCCTTTTGATACTCCGATTGGAACTAATCGAGCTACTTTCGTAGCGATTCCAACTTGGTGACTCACTTCTGCGACTGCATCCACATTTTTATAACTTTCCGGATGGAAGGTCATGGCACCGTAACGGTCACTCGATTGACAATATATTTATAAAGTTATTGTCAGATAATTGACAACAGCTATATAAAGGCTGCTGATGAGAACATGAGTATCCCTAAATTAGTAGCCCAAAACTCCTTCTGGAAAGATCCCGAGCTAATTGAGGAAGACAAGTATATTCAAAACTGGGAAGCGTCGCCATTCAAGTGGTGGCCTAGATTAATAGAGACAATTGATTGGAATATCGACTTACTCTATACATTAAGAGGGCCACGCCAAGTAGGAAAAACTACGCTATTAAAACTAAAAATTAGAGATCTTATTAAGAGAGAAGTAATCGACGCTAGAAGAATTTTCTATTGGTCATGCGATTTGGTTGAAAATCCTGAAAAATTGGTTTCGCTAATCACGGAATATATGGATTGGATAGGAAGCCCTTCTAAAGAGAGAGTGTATATTTTCCTAGATGAAATATCTTCGGTAAGAGATTGGCAACGTGGCGTCAAATTTTTGTATGATAGCGGAAAATTGAGGAACTGTACTCTCATTATGACTGGTTCGCATAGCATTGATATTAGAAAAGCTTCTGAAAGTTTAGCTGGCAGAAGAGGACAGGTTGACAGGCTAGCTGACAAATTGCCTGATAAAATACTGCTTCCAATGAAATTCTCCGAATACGCCGAAACGCGGAGCAAGGAAATTTATGAAGTATTAAGAAAATTTTTCTTGCTGATGCCCCAACGAAGAAAGCTCTTACTGGAACAACTCTTACAGGGAAACATGCCTAATGAGTTCAAAGAGTTGTTGCTTTATTCGAAAGAGTTGGAGTTGTTACTTCAAGAATATCTAATAACCGGTGGAGTCCCGAAGGCCATAAGCAAGTATGTGTCTCATGGTTCGATTACCGAAGATGTTTACAACGATTATACAAATCTGGTTATAAGAGATATTCTAAGATGGGGTGGCAGAGAAGCCTATCTTAGACAGGTATTGCACCAAGTTATCAAAACGGTAGCAAGCCAAGTAAGTTGGGCAGAGTTTGCAAAAGAGACGGATTTAGGTTCCCATAACACGGTCGCGGTGTACATGGATATTCTTAAAGATGCTTTTGTGGTTTCTATAATGTATTGTCTGGATAAAAATAGCGGACGCCCGTTATATCGCAAAAACAAGAAATTTCACTTTCTTGACCCCTTCATCTTCCATTCGCTCAGAGCTTGGGCACTTGGAATAGAGCCGTTTAGTTCAACACTGGAATTTCTTAAGGAAGCTGAAAATCGAAGCAAATTAATTGAATGTGTCGTTGGCAACCATCTCATTAGGTTCCTATTTAACTTGTTTCCCAGTCCTCGGTTCGAGTATAATAATAAGATCTTCTATTGGGAAAGCGAGAAGAAACGTGAAGTAGACTTTGTCGCGAAAATTAATACAGAATACCTACCTATCGAGGTCAAATATCAACCATCAATACAGACTAGCAACGCCTATGGGATAATAGATTTCACCAAAAGCGGACAATCTCACCATGGCCTAATTATTTCAAAAGATAATCTTGAAGTTAAGAGAAGTTACGTTACAATACCTTGTTACATCTTCTTGCTTCTAGCTTAAATATTTTGGAAATTGAGAGAAGGAGAACGAACACATTAAGACACCTAGGAAGCCCTCGTAGCTAAGTCAGAATACTGTTGGTTGACGATGAACTCAAGGACAACCGTAGTACAAATGCTTCTACTGCTGAAAAAATCTGGAACGGTATAAATCCGCGGTTTTCGAGCAATCCCCCAAAGGCTGTCAACCGTTTTCTGTGGTTTTATCATTCTGTGAACTTTAGCCATAAAGTACGGCTAAAGTCATGGAAAAAATGCCATTTTTCTATTTTAGAGTCTTTGCGAGGAGAAGTATTGGATCGCTAACTTCAATTTTAACTTGTGCTCTTTTTGCAGCTTGGCTCAGGTTGAGCATGCACATTGGGCAACTAGTCAATATTACTTCTGCTCCGACGCTTTTTGCTTCTTCAACTCTCGATTTCCCGAATGTCAATGCAAGGTTAGCGAAGGCTGTTCTGAAGACTCCTGCGCCTCCTCCACAGCATTCGGCGTCTTTTTTGTTGGTTTCCATTTCTCTGAATTTGAGGCCGGGTATGTTTTGTATGATTGTCCTTGGGGCTTCGTAAACGCCCATGTGTCTTCCGAGGTGGCAGGGGTCGTGATAGGTTGCGATTTTTTCAATTTTTCCTTTGAATTTTATTTTGTTTTCATTGATGAATTCCGATAGAAATTCTGTGATGTGCATAACTTTGTAGTCGACTTTGCCGAACAGTTTTGGGTAGTCGATTTTTAGGGTTCGATAACAGCCTGCACATGTGGTAACTATTAGTTGCGTGTTTGAGGCGTGGAATGCTTCAATGTTGCTTTTTGCAAGTTCTATTGCAAGGTTGATTTGGCCATCCCAGAGTGGGGGTATGCCGCAACATCTTTCACCTTTAAGTACGGCGGCTTTGACTCCTAGGCGTTCAAAGATTTTTAGTGTGGCTTGTGCGATTTCTGGGTACCAGTACGCGGCCATGCATCCTGCGAAATATACGGTTTCGGCGTTTCTTGAAGTCTTATACGCTTCGGGAGCCCATTCCAGCCTTTTGGCTGCGGGTTTGCCGAAGGGGTTATACTCGGTTTGGATATGGCTATCTACGAGTTTCTGGTCTTGTAGTGGTCCTGCGTTTTTGTTTACTAATTCTGCTCTTGCCGCCTTGATGATTTCTACTACGTCGATTCCGGAGGGGCATTTTACATTGCACTTTCCACAGGTTAGGCAAGTATGAAGTCTCTCAGTCATGCGTGGTGTTACTGGGATCTCATTTTTCAGCAGCCCATAGGATAACAAGACTTTGCCGCGTGCGTTGGCGGATTCTTGTTTAAAATGGTTGAAGGTTGGGCAAACTGCTCGGCAGAAGCCGCAGGTTGTGCAGCAGAGCATTTCCCTTTCGTATTCGCTAAGCAACTTTGCCTTTTCCCTCGAAATATTTCGTATAGGCAAGGAAAATTAGGGGATCCTTAGGAATACTGTCAAGTCCAATTTTCCCAGGGTTCATGATATTATTTGGATCAAATGCTTGTTTGATGCGTTTCCAGAGTTCAATGAGGTCCGCATGCTCTAATCCGATGAATGGGGCTCGGGTGATTCCAATTGCATGCTCGCCTGCGATTGACCCACCTAATTCTATCGCGGTCCGATAGATTTCTGTTGCAACAGCCTTTGCCTTCTCCCAATCTTCTTTGCGGGTTACGTCAATCATGACTGTTGGATGTAAGTTTCCATCACCGATGTG
>Ga0315310_10000689_pt1 | contig 21714 bp, 22 predicted proteins | sample TDP5_MG_FD_203630 | JGI IMG/M metagenome (GOLD analysis project Ga0315310, IMG submission 203630) | Freshwater sediment microbial communities from Lake Towuti, South Sulawesi, Indonesia - TDP5 | ecosystem: Environmental > Aquatic > Freshwater > Lake > Sediment | place: Indonesia: South Sulawesi...
GGTCAAAGAGGACGAAACCATGGAAACAACAGTCAATAGAGCTAGGAAAAAAGGCTTCGGCATTTTGAAAGGATTACCTCCGTTTACTGCCAAAGACGAGTTGACGGCACATGACTGAAAGACACATTCGATGCAAGCCGACCTTCTGCCTCCGTTCTTTCTCAACCTGAATACTTCCAAAGATGGTCACTATAGCGCGCCTTTTGAGGACCGTTGATTAGGGAGGAACCTGTTTCGGCTTCCTAAGCCCAACATACACAGCTGCAAAAACGCAAGCAACAACAAACGCCAGAAACACAAGAAGCATATCCCGCAGAATTGGACCAGCCCCTCCAAAATAAGGAGGCTCACTAAGGTAGGGCAGAATGAAAACAAACCACCACACATCATACGCCATAAACACCACATAAGTCGACACATACCAGCTCGAAAGCAGAATCAGCAAAGCATGCAGTTTCTTCCTAAACACGCCATACGCAGCGACAGACATAGCCACAGGAAGAAGCGAAAGAGGCAAAACATTGTACTCAAAACCAATGACAAAAACCCAAAAAACAAAACCATGAGAAAACCAAGAAACCCAAACCAACGCGCCCACAAACCACAATACACTCGTCAACACAAGCGAAACCACAAAACCCTTAACAACAAACATAAGAAGCCCACCAGATTTCCCGCAGTCAGCAAACAGAACCCAAACAACCAACGCAACTGCCCATCCCTGCAGCATAAGCGCAACAGAACCCCAAGCACGCAAACCCAACGTTAACCAAAAACCCAACACCAACAGAACTACCGCAACCGCAACCATCAAAGCCAGCCTATTCTTCAAGTCCAAAGAAACTCAAGCCTAACCATAAACCGATACAGCCTCAACAATTTAAGCCCTCTCACAAAACAAAAACCCCACACAGAACACAAGAAGTAGTAGTCAACGCACACGCGGCACAGACTACTACTTCTAAACCTACTCAACCACCAACATCCAAGAAGTTGTTATGACAGACCTACCAGAGTCAATAACAACTTCGAAAACAGCCATGCGCCCTTGTGCATGAAGCTCGGTATTATTACTTGCTCTAAGCGAAAGTTAACGAATCATGAGAAACTCAGACCGCGAACAAACAGACTGCGCTTGCATGTTCAAGTTCAACTGTTCCAACCTGCCCGCAACACTGGTAGAAGAAGGAGCTGAGCTACTCTACCCTTCTTCTTCTTTCGAAATCTCTTCTGCGGCACACATCACTCAACAAACCCAAACGCCACGCATGCCAACATTAAACGCCACGCATAACAACATTGAAAGTACCTTTAAAACACGAGCCAACAGAGCCAAAAACACCATTCAAAACCATGAACAGCGCTCAAAACACAACCAGAAAAGTCTAACTTTCAACGCAAAAAAATTTTTCAGCACCCAACGTACACCCAAGTCACACAAAAACAAAAACAAACCATGAATAATGGCGGGCTCAAACCACACTTCTTCCCCAACTCCAACCCAACCATAAACAGCTGCTTTCTTAGGAGGTGATCCGGCCGCAGGTTCCCCTACGGCCACCTTGTTACGACTTTTCCCCTCTCGCGAACCTAGGATTCGACACAGCCACAAAAGGACCACGCCTCATCCTAAACCCACTCGAGTGGAACGACGGGCGGTGTGTGCAAGGAGCAGGGACGTATTCACCGCGCGCTGATGACGCACGATTACTAGGGATTCCATTTTCACGAGGGCGGGTTACAGCCCCCGATCCAAACTGAGGCCGGGTTTCGGGATTACCTTCCCCTCTCGGGGTCGGAACCCATTGTCCCAGCCATTGCAGCTCGCGTGTGGCCCGGGCGATTCGGGGCATACTGACCTGCCGTGGCCCACTCCTTCCTCCACCTTATCGGCGGCAGTCCCCTCAGAGTGCCCCTTGGAAAACTCCTCAGTAGCAACAGAGGGTGTGGGTCTCGATCGTTGCCTGACTTAACAGGACACCTCACGGCACGAACTGGCGACGGCCATGCACCTCCTCTCAGCTCGTCCAGCAAGACCTTCAATCTGGCTTTCATCCTGCTGTCGCCCCCGGTAAGGTTCCCGGCGTTGACTCCAATTAAACCGCAAGCTTCACCCCTTGTGGTGCTCCCCCGCCAATTCCTTTAAGTTTCAGCCTTGCGGCCGTACTCCCCAGGCGGCGGGCTTAATGGCTTCCCTGCGGCACTGAAGCGGCTCGTAGCCGCTCCAACACCTAGCCCGCATCGTTTACAGCTGGGACTACCCGGGTATCTAATCCGGTTCGCTCCCCCAGCTTTCGTCCCTCACCGTCGAGCGCGTGCTAGCCGACCGCCTACGCCACTGGTGGTCTTCCCGGGATTATAGGATTTTACCCCTACCCCGGAAATACCGTCGGCTTCTCCCGCCCCCTAGCCTAACAGTATCTCCCGCAGTCCAACGATTGAATCGCTGGATTTAACGAGAGACTTGAGAGGCCGGCTACGGACGCTTCAAGCCCAATAATCATCCCTACCACTCGGCGAGCTGGTATTACCGCGGCGGCTGACACCAGACTTGCCCTCGCCTTATTCCTCCGCTTTCTTACAGCAGAGAAAAGCCATCCTCAGCGGACGGCACTCGGGGTGGCCCGTTCACACTTTCGTGCATTGACAAGTTTTCGTAACTGCTGCGCCCCGTAGGGCCTGGGACCTTGTCTCAGTTCCCATCTCCGGGCACCCGCTCCCACGGCCCGTACCGGTTAAAGGTTTGGTGAGCCGTTGCCTCACCAACAGCCTGATCGGACGCGGCCCCATCCTTGAGCGACGCCAAGAAGCATGATCTTGGTGCCTTTTGGACGAGAACCCATTCCAGGAGTTCTCATCTATCTGGGATTAGCCCCAGTTTCCCGGGGTTGTCCCCGTCTCGAGGGTAGGTTAGCCACGTGTTACTGAGCCGTATGCCACGCTTCACTCGTGGCTGTGAAGCGTTCGACTCGCATGTCTTAGTCCCACCCCGATAGCAGTAGGGTCCGGCAGGATCAACCGGATTTGTGGATGATTGTTTTCAGCCCGTTTTTGTTTGGGAGTACCAAACAGTTGCCGCTTTGGCTGAGCTGGAATTGGGATATGTGTGGTTTAAGCCCTTTTTTGACCCGAGAGAGTCTTTGCTTTTTTCGGGTCTACATTTTTTGTGTCCGTATCTGGAGGTCAACCGTTTTGGGTCATCCTTAGGCGTTGTGCGCCGTTTTGTCGTGGTTGACGCCGCCATTTAGTTACGGACGGCGATTTGGGTTCGCCAAAATTAATCTGAGGCGGTTGCGGCTGATATAAGGGTTGCTGTGTTATCCTATGTGAAGAGGGTTAGTATGAGTCTGGAAAATTTTTTCAGGGTGGAAGTTAGACTTTTCTGTTGGTGTTTTAGGCGCTGTTCATGGTTCTGTATGGTGTTTCTGGCTCTGTTGGCTCGTGTTCTTGCGTGACGTTCTATGTTGGTATGCGTGACGTTTAATGTTGCTATGCGTGGTGTTTGAGTATGTTGATCGGAGGCTCTGCGGGAAGAGAAATTTCAAAAGAAGAAGGAGATCATCGCTTAGCGTCTTCTTCTTCCTCGTTCTTTGTTCGCTTTTGGAATTCTTCCATCTCTTTTTCTACTTCTTCCTTTCTTTTTGTCAGGAACTGTAGCTCTTCGGATATTTCTTCTAGCCATTCTTTTATCACACGTCTGCATTCTTGCTCTGTGCTTTCAGCCATGTATTTTGAGACGTTTTGTGGAGCATGTTTCTTCAGCTGATGTAGTGGGTAGTTGATTTGTTGGAATTTTGAGAATTGGAAGAAGTGTCTGGTTGATCGTGATTTCATCAGATGCCCGCTGAGCCCTGCTGAGATGACTTTTTCAATGGATATTTCTTCATTTGGGTCGCTTATGTAGCGGTGGATTCTTCTTCTTCCGACCCGTACTTTTGGATTGTGAAAGGCGTCAACTAGTATAACTGGCATGAGCGTGTAGCCAAGGCTTTTCAGTGCAAGCCAACGGTGCATTCCGTCCAGAATTACGTGTGTTTTTTCATCTGCTATTATTGGGTATTTCAGCATGCCGTCTCTGAGAATTTCTTGCTTTAGCATCTCCAGATAGAGTGGTGAGCCTTTCTCGTGGGGTTTAAGCATGTTGATTGGGGACAAAACTATTTTCGGATTTGGTTTTTCGCTTGCGATGGTGAAAGTCAGTTTTGTGCACCGTTAGTGAGCGAATGTTGGGGTGACGATTTTTTCGGGTTCGTAATTCACTAGTTTTCCTGCGAGGAATTGTTCGTATGCTGTTAGGTCGAGTAAGCCGTGGCCGCTGTAGTTCATCGCGATTACTTTCTCTTCGCCTGTTCTCTTGCATTTCAAGGCTTCTTCTATTGCGTATTTTAGGCTGTGGGCGGTTTCTGGGGCTATTATCAAGCCTTCTGTTTGTGCCAGTGTTCTGGCTGCTTCGAAGATTTCGGTTTGGTTGTAGGCGACTGATTTCATGTGTCCTTTACTGATTAGGTATGATATTGAAGGAGCCATTCCGTGGTATCTCAGGCCGCCTGCATGGATGGGCGGGCATGCATATTTGTGTCCGATTGTTAGCATCTTGAGGAGCGGGGTCATTTCGCCGGTGTCTCCATGGTCGTATGTGTAAATGCCCTTCGTGGTGTGGGGTACGGCTTTTGATTCGCAAGCGACGAATTCGGTGTTTGTTTTGCCTTTGAGTTTGTCCATCATGAATGGGTAGCCGAAACCAGCGTAGTTGGAGCCCCCGCCTATGCAGCCGCAAACCACGTCGGGATAAGTGTCTATGAGCTCAAATTGCTTCTTTGCTTCTTGGCCTACTATTGTTTGATGCATTAGAACGTGGTTTAGCACGGAGCCTAGAGAATATCGTGTGTCTTCATGGGTTACTGTGTCTTCTATGGCTTCGCTGATGGCTATGCCTAATGTTCCAGGGTTGTTGGGGTCTTCTTTAAGCAGTTTCCTCCCGAAGTTTGTTTGGTTGCTGGGTGATGGGAACATTTCGGCGCCGTAGGTTTGTGCTATTATTCTTCTTCCAGGTTTTTGTTGATAGCTTGCTCGAACCATGTATATTCGGCACTTCAGGTCGAAAAGTGTGCACGCCAAAGCTAGGGCTGTGCCCCATTGCCCAGCTCCGGTTTCAGTAACCAGTCTCTTGATTCCTTGTTCTTTGTTGTAGTAGGCTTGTGCGATGGCGGTGTTGGTTTTGTGACTGCCTGTTGGGCTGAAGTTTTCGCATTTGAAGTAGATCTCGGCTGGGGTCTTCAGGTATTTTTCAAGTCTTCCTGCTCGATATAGAGGTGTTGGTCTTGGAAGCCTTAGATATGCGTCGATCACTTCTTCTGGTATTTTGACGTAGCGTTCGGTGGAGACCTCTTGTCTTATGAGTTCTTTTGCGAATATTCTTTCAAGGAGTTCTGGGCTTATTGGCTTCAGTGTTGTTGGGTCTAATGGGGGTGAGAGTGGTTCTGGAAGGTCTGCTTGAATGTTGTACCATGATGTTGGCATTTCGTCAGCGCTTAATGTTACAACGTGTTGGTTGTTTCCGTTCTTGGTAGTCATCTCGTTTCTCTCCTGTACGTTTTAGTACGTTTGAGTACATTAATATACTTAAGGCATCGAGAACATATTTATACTTTATTGCACAGAAATGTACATGAAGGAACCGCAATATGTGGGATAATATCAGAAAGTACTTAGAACCATATCCAGAACGCCTCAAAGTCGCCCGTGTCCTTGTGGAAAATGGGCTGAGCGTAAGAAGCGGAAAGATCTATATCAATGAGGTTGAGGTTCCGCCAGTGCGTATAGCCCGAGTTGCTGGGGTGGATAGGCGAACGGTAAACGAGACATTGGCAGCTATCAAGGCGAACCATGAACTTCGTGGGATATTTGAGGGGTTAAGGTCTGCTGGGCATTCGTTGAAGGAGATCGCTAGGCATCTGGGTCTTGGGGTGGTTGAGATTACACCTGTTGATGCGAGGATGCCTGGCATTCTGGCGAATTCTGCTATGCTTTTGGCAAAAAGGGGTCTCAGTATAAGGCAAGCAATTGTTGATGATCCAGAGCTCTCTCCAGAGCCAAAGCTGTCGCTGATTGTTGAGAGGAAAATCCCGGGAGAAGTGATTCCAGAGTTTCTAAAAATAAAGGGCGTGGCTAAAGTTTCAGTTTACTAGAAAAAACTTGTTAAGGCGTAGGCGATAGAAAAAGAGGTCGCGGGCATCCGGTTTGCTCGGAGCTTTCTACGTTTATCAGATTAGTTGATCTTTATTGATCTTTCATCGAGGTGTTTCATCAAGTAGGGCGCAGTTGTGCCTGCTGATTGGCTTGCGCCGCTTGCACGCGCACCTTGTTTTAGCGGTTTTGGGGTTTTCATATAAAAGCTTGATTATAGATTTTTCTGTGGCACAATCGTGTGTCGGCGATTTTGTGGGATACGAGTTGAGGGGTTTCTGGGTGTGTTGTGAGTTTGGATAATTAGCCTAATGCATTAGTTTCCTTTTTTGCTGAAGTGACCTCGCGTGCTAGCGCGAGCTTCAAGAAACATATATCAACTGCCTTTACAGTTGTTTAGGCTCTTGGCGTTGGTATTCCAGTCGAAAAACAGCAGGCTCGAGTTGAGTGGATGATGATAATTGAAGTTGAGGGTTTGGTGAAACATTATGGTGAGGTTAAAGCAGTTGATGGTGTTTCCTTCAGTGTTGATGAGGGGGAAACCTTTGGGCTTCTTGGTCCGAACGGTGCTGGAAAGACAACTTTGATGGAGATTCTTTGCGGGCTAAGAAGATTTGACTCTGGAGAAGTGAGGGTTAACGGTTCTGACTTGGCTAAGGATTCTCGCAAGGTTCGTGGCACGATTGGGTTTTGTCCACAGGAAACGTTGCTCTACGACTTGTTGAGTGTGCGTGAAAACCTTGCTTTCTCGGCTTCGCTGTATTCGCTGAGCTCGAAGAAGTTTAAGGAAAGGTTGAATTTTTCTGTTAAGGTTTTAGGCGTAGGAGAATTCTTGAACCGTAGGGTTCAGCAGCTTTCTGGAGGAATGAAGAGGCGGGCAAACCTTGCAGCTTCGTTGATTCATGATCCGCCTATAGTGATTTTGGACGAGCCTACTGTGGGTTTTGACCCAACAATTAAGAGAGAGTTTTGGGATTTGATTAAGAGCCTAAAGGGTTACGGGAAGACTGTCTTGCTTTCCACTCATGACATGTATGAGGCGGATGAGATTTGTGACAGAGTGGCGATTATGGAGAAGGGAAAAATCGCTGCGCTTGACCAGCCTCATGCGCTGAAAAAAACGATTGGTGGGGAGCCTTCAATTCATGTTAGGGTGAAGGAGCAGCAGGCGAAGAAGGCTCTTGCAGTCCTCGAGGAATATCAGGGCAAGCTGGTTGATGATGAAATCAAGATTTCTGCAAGCAATCCTTGGCAGACAATGAGCGAGATTTCGAACAAGCTTGTTTCAAACGGCATTTTTACTGACAAGATTGAGATTGTTGAGCCTACTTTGGAGGATGTGTTCATAAAACTGAGTGGGCGAAGGCTTTCGGAGGATTCGTGATGAACTCTGTTATCGGAATTGCGGTTAAAGACGTCAAGACCTTCTTCCGAGAAAGGGGCACAGTTTTCTGGACGATTGCCTTTCCAATACTTATACTTTTTTTGTTCACTGCGATTTTTGGGAGAGAGTTTCCCTTCAACGCAAGAATTGGGGTGGTGGATTATGAAAAAGATTCGATGGGAATAACGGCTGGTGTAGTCTCGGGGCTCAACAGCACTGGAGTGTTTACAATTGTAACTTTCAACGAGACAACGGAAGCGCTTAGGGAGTTGAATGCCACTAATGTGCGCGCTGTCATCACGCTTCCTAAGGGCTTCGCGCGAGACTTCATAGCGGGGAATGCAAGTGTTTCATTAGTTGTGGATGGAACAAACATTGATGTGCACCGATTGATCACGGATGCGACGCGTAACTTCTTCACCGAGTATTACAAGCAGTATTACCGTCTGACTCATGGTGTAGACTACACTGCGCCCATAACCGTGAATGAAGAAGTGGCTGTGGTGGCGCAGACGATAGGCTACAAGGAGAACATTGTTCCAGGCATGCTGACTTATCCGCTTTTGTTCTCAAGCATGGTTGTTTCCACAGGTGCAATAGTTTTCGAAAGAGAAAAGGGCACGTTGAAGAAGATTAGGGCGGCACCTGTTCCACCGATTAACACGTTGATGGGTAAGACTTTAGCAGCTCTCTTTCAAACGGCCATATCCATCTCTCTCATGGCGGTTTTAGCGTATTTCTTGCTTGGTCCAAAGCTGAACTGGAATCTTTCACTTTTGGCTCCAATTTTCTTCCTCGGGTCGATGAATGGCATAGCGCTTGGATTGATCATATCCTGTATTGGTAGAGCGCCTCAGGAAGCGTCCAACGCTGCCACAACTATAGCGATTGTACTCCAGTTTTTCGTGGGGATGTATTTTCCGATTGATTATCTTCCTGAGTTTATGCAGCAGATTGGTCGTTTCATACCCATGACTTATGCTGCTCAAGCGTTGAGGGACATTATGATACGCAATGCTACGTTCAGCGACTTGCTCTTGCCGATGGCGACTCTTACTTTGTCTGCTTTTGTCCTCTACGTTGTCGGTGTTCTCATGTATCGAAGATGGGTTGAAAAATAGCCGACTCTGCTTTTGCCTACGGTTTCATGTGGCGTTAACTTTCGCTTAGAAACAGTAATAATACCGTTGCTTGGCAGTGCCGGGATAAAATGCGTGTGTCAGTTAGGAGTTGTTGAATATTGATTTTGGTTTCATAATTGTTAAGAAACCTAGCTTGGAATCGCTCTTTAAAGGGATAGGTCAATGGCTGACTATGTAGATGAAGGATTGAAGAAGATTGGAATATCGATTTCAAAGCCTGTGCTGTCATTAGTGTGCATTGTTTCAGGGATAATGGTGATACTGCTCCCGACCCTTCTTGTGTGGATAGTTGGGCTATTTCTGGTGATTCAAGGAGTATTGTTGCTAATGGACCACTTTGAGCAGGAAGGAGGGACGACCACAAAGACCGCTTCTAAAGGGATCTTCTGCCACAACTGTGGGGCTGGGAACGGAGAAGAAGCAGTATTCTGCAAAGGATGCGGAAGCAAGCTTATGAAGGCTGAGGAAGTCGTTGTGGCACAACCGCAAGAAGCGATCCAATAATCAAGAAGTTACGGAAAGAGACTAGTCAAGAAATAAGTTATGGCTTCTGTGCGACTATTTGAAGGTGACCTGCAGGTTTTACTAGTGATCTGTTTGTGCAGTGAGTGTCAGGTTGGTGCGCGCCTGCTGCGTCGGGGCAGGATCATGGGTAGTATGTCGAATGCGGTGAAGAATAGGTTGAAGATTCCTAGCATGGCGTATCTGTCGTTGCTGGTGAAGCAGTAGAGTAGAAAGGTAGCTGCAGTTAGGAGAAGAGGGGCAGATGCAGCTGCTGCTCTTTCTGATGTTTTTTGTGGTTTTGGGCCTACTGTGATTCCTAGGATTGGCGGGAACAGAAGCGGAATCGGGATGGCTCGGTATCCGAAGAAGCGTCTGGTTAGAGCGTGAAGTAGCTCGTGAGGCACAGAGAAGACTGCGAGAACTGCTAGAGTTTCGATCCATGTTGAGCCTAGGCTTTGAATTAGCTCTATGCCTATGAGGTAGGCAAAGACTGTGATGGTCATCCACGCTACGCATTTTGACTTGCTGGGAGGCTGGGTAACTTTCGGTTCTTGCCAAGCGTAGCCGCAGGAAGAGCATTCATAAGCCCGATATTTTTTCGTGGACTCTGTTCTTGTGGTTCTGGTTGTTCCACATTTTGGGCATTGTATCCCAGGTTTCTCTCTTTGGATGTTGATTCTGGGCTTTTCAAGCTGGGTTTCAGTCTGCATGTCTGCCATGGTCCCATACACAACTGCATTGGATCGAGGGCTTTTCTCGTGTTCATGTTAATTTTTTCTGTTTGGATTATTAATGCGGTATGAAGCCGAAAACTGAATCTGTGAGAACCATGTTGCCTACGCATGCTCGCCTGAATAGAGCGTGCATGAGCATTTTTGGCGAGGGGTTGCTCTGTGAGAAAGAGAATTTCAAAAGAAGATGGCGGTATGCCCCTTATACCTTCTTCTTCCAGCGTTGGCATGCGTTTTCTGGCTGAAGCTGTGTGGATGTCGTCGTCAGAGTGTTCTGGGTGACATCAACGGCCAGCTTGGTTGCGGGCTGTGTGCGTTCTTGAGTTGTTGAACATGCTGAACTGTGCTGTACAACTTCTTTTGTGTTGGCTGCGTGGGCTGTGGCAGAGTCAAAGTTGTTGTTGCTCTCTGCAGTTTCATTGTGACAGCATCGACTTCTTTGATGTGTGCAGCAATGCGTGAAGCGGGCTTCTTTTTAAGAAGTAGTAGTCCGCTCCGCGTGTACGTTGACTACTACTTCTTGGAAGTTGGATGCATTGATTGCGGAAGCTGGTTTCTGTTTCAGATGCTGTTAACTTTCGTCTAGAAACCATAATAATGACTTCTTGGATGTTTGGTGGGGGTTTTTGGAATAGGTGGGGATCTTATGGCTTTTGGCCTACTATTTGGAGGTGTCCTGCGAAGTTGACTAGTGACTTGTTTGTGCAGTGTGCTAGTTCCATTTTGAGTAGTCTTTTGCGGGGTTTTGGGTCTGTTTCCAGTTTCTGTAGGGTTTGTTTGTTGATTTGGTGCATGAATACGGGTGCGCCGATGACTTCGATGACGTTTACTCCTGCTTTTGTGAAGTATTCGGCTAGTTCTTCGTGTGTGAGGTTGTGTTGTGGGAAGTCGTAATCATAGGAGATGTTTGTCTTGAGCAGTTGTTCTGCTTCGCTTATTTTGCCAGCTTCGATTAGTTCAGGTACACGTCTGAATTTGGTGTCTAGGCTTGCGATTACATAGGCGCCTTTCTTGGCTACTCTGCCCAGTTCTTTTATGGCTTCTGCTGGTTTCATGCACAGTGAAACTGCGTCATACTGAGAGAAGACAAAGTCAAAGGTGGCTGTTTTGAATTCTTTCATGTTGGCGATGTCAGATTTCACGAATATGACGTTGTGGTTTGTTTTGAGTTTGGAGAAGCGTTTTGCTGCTTCATTTAGCATTCCTTGCGAGATGTCGGCTACTACGATGTTATTGTAGCCTAGTTCCGCTAGTTTCTGTGCCCAGTAGCCGTCTCCGCCGCCTGCGTCCAGTATCATGATGGATTTGCGTTTTGGAAGATACTTGGTCAAGAAAAGCCATGTGATATCGTCGGCGAAACTCATGGCAGCCCGTGCAGTATCATATCTTGCTGGTGCAAAGGCATCAGAAGAATACCCCCTTGCATACTTGTCGAAGATCTCTTCAACTTTCGTCTTTGGCACGTTTTTCACATTGAGAAAGTAGATGTGGTTAGCTCTTAAATTATGTGAATGTTGCCCATCTATTCCTTTGCAATGGCGAATCTTGAGCCGAAAATCAAAGCTCGCTGCGGTCCAGTCGAAAAAAGACTACTATTTCTTATCTTGGAACAGCCAATCTGCGAGAGTGATCCTGTAGGTATTGTAGTATTTTTCAGCGACAACGATGCCTCGTGTCGAAAGGCGGTAGAGGATTCTGTGAGTCTTCACTCTACTGAAACCAGATTGCCTCGCAATGTCACGCTGCAACATAGAGCCTCCAGAGCTAATTATCAACTCAACGATTTTCCGTTCATCATCTTTCAAGACTCTTTTCACAGCCTCAAAAGTCTGCGGTTCTGCCTGCAAGGCAGGTTGGGTATATGGTTCTTGCTTGATTTCTGGAAATAAAGCAAGGTGTGCCAATAATCCTACTGAAAAACTGGCAAAGGCAGCTACAATTGGTACCCATGCGTAGCGCAGAGTTGCTCCGCCATATCCTCTGCCTGGCGACTCGCTCGGAAGAAAGAAATAGATCAGGGCAAAGGTGGCAACGCCTATGAGAACTGAAGCCAGCATGATTAGAATGACTGCTCTAGCCCTCATTTTGATGCACAGAACATTCTGACTGGGCTTGTCTTATAAACTGTTTCAGTTTTTGAAACGTTTTGTTACACCGAACACCTAAACCAGTTTTCTGACATAGGGTTTTCATGGAAAACAAGGTGAGGTGAATAAGATTGAATGGAAAAACCAAAGTGGCTTTGATCGCTGGCCTGATGCTAGTTGCAGTTGCATTTGCTGCCTATGCTGCCCCAGCTTTAGCTTACATGAACGGCACAAATGACCAGACACGTGACAGGGACCACGATAGACTCAGAGATCAAACATGCAGTTGCGACTGTCTACAGACCCAAAACCAGACTCGTACTCAGCTACGTCTTCAAGAATGTACGCAAAATCAGACTTGCGCAGGTTCTGCAGACTGTCAGCAAAGCCAGTGGCAATATAGGTTCAGACATCAGAACATGCTATCACCGTAAGCATGATGAGCCTTTGAGCTTCCGATAGCGTCCCTTTTTATTTCTCTTTTTCTTGACTTTTGATAGGAGATTTATGTGCGATGTCTTCTCTCTTCTTCTACCATTTCACCCTCGCATCCTTGACAAAGAGAAACTTGATGGAGTCTTTAAGAAGGAGGGAGAATGCGGCAGAGCAAAGCATTACGCATGGGGGTGCTTGTGTGGAAAGACTGTTAAGGCTAGTATTGTTATCTTAGATTCAGCATGAAAGGAGATGGATCTTGTGGTTGTGAATGAAAATCTGTGGAGGTTTATGCAAGAACACCTGCGTTATAACGACGAAGAAATGAGAAAATTCAGAGAAAACCCTCGGAACACAGACGTCCTGGCTAAGAGCTCAGAGATACTCAACAGCACCATTGTCGTTGAAGTAGTGGAATCGAAGAACTGCAATAGCCAGCATAAAGTAGGAGACAAATTCATCTTTGATGGCGTTGGCAACCTTCTAACGAAAAAGAGCCCGAAAAAAATCTGCATTTACGCCTTAGCCCAATTAGCTCAACCGATTTTTGCCATAAATGAACTTATGTATGCAGGAGTTGATCCCAACGAAATTCGATTTAAGAGAACCGGATGTTTCGACGTTGGAATAGACTGCGGAGGATGGGGACACATAGTAATGGACGTCCGAGTTGAGAAAAGACAGTAGCATCATTTGCAAGTTCAAGCTTTTACAGCTAGTTTTATAATGCTCATTGCAGTCATCATTACCCATGCCCTATGGATTCAGCTTTGACCTGTCCAAAATCAGCAAATCATTCTTCAGAGAACTCGCCCGAGTCTCCAAACAGAAAGAACTACACAAACGCTTAGGCAACAGAGCCAGACACCTGGCAGAAAAATTCCACCTAAGCGAAATGACAGGCTTAGACGTACCCGACGCACTACAACTAGTCGAAGACCTAGTCGACGTATACGTCCAAAACGCTTCCCAACGGGCACAATTCGAAAAGACGCGGAAAAGAGCACTGTTTCTGCCACACTGCTCCAGAAAATACATGGACAACAGATGCAAGGCCGTCTTCTCCGCAGAAATCCCATCCTACGAATGCCAACACTGCTCAAACGACTGCCAAATCAACAAAGCCACAACCATCGGCGAACAGAAAGGCTACGATGTCTATGTCGTGCCAGGCGGCTCATGCATCCCACAAATACTCAAGAAATACCACTACGAAGGCTTGGTAGGCGTCGCCTGCGGACAAGAACTCAAACTGGGCGGCGAAGCCCTATATAGATCAGGCACAGCTGGACAAGCAATCCCACTCATCAATAACGGATGCAGCAACACAAGGTTCAGCCTGCAAAGCTTGGAAAGAACCTTGTAGGTTCATTCGCTATTCAGCATTCCATGAATATTCATTGCCAAACATACAAAAGCCCCACTAGAGCGAAGTAGCTGTAAATATTCGCGAGGCTGTCTCATCGAGAGCTCCGATGGTGTTAAATAGGAAGTAGGTCTATTTTATTGTGGCTGAAATACATGAAACTAGAGGAAAGAGTCACAAAACTAGAAAACAAGCTTGAAGAAATCCTTCAGATTCTGCAACCTGAATTAAAAAAGATGAAAACCATCAAGGAAAGTCCGCACGCCCAAAAAATGCCGATCAAACTCTACGCACAAACACTTGGCGGACTCTCTAACCCAATAAGGATAGCCATTCTCAACAGGTTGGCAACAAATGGCGCCTATTACCACGAACTTGAAAAACTGAGCGGCATGCCCTCCGCACCCCTCAGCTTCCATCTCAGAGCCCTCAAATCCTCCGGCTTAATCTACCAAGACGCCAAACGGGGAAAATACTTGATCACTCAACTAGGTCACCGATTGCTTGAGCTAATTGGTCACTTAGCCACTAGCTTGTACAGTTATGAAACAGTGGAGTTGAATAGATACTGCTTTTCATGCAGCCAAGCAAAGATGAAGATAGACGTGTTTCCAACACACCTCCAAATCTGGTGCCCAAAATGCGGAGGCGACCACGGCTCAAAATGGTCATTCACATTGGCAAATCCCTTTGGCGAAGAATGGCGGCTACACGGTGTCGAAAAACTAATAGACGCTGGATGGCAGGAAACCTTCAGACTAATGAAGGAAGCAATCCAATCAAACAGATGCATAAACTGCAACGCACAGATTGAGTACGTCTTTCACGAAGACCGAGTCGAGGCAAAATGCCCTCTGTGCAATCAACACTACTCAGCACGAACAAACGACCTGACCCCAGAGAGACTTTTCCAACTATGGAAGAAACACACAAAGATGCGGCAGAAAACAGATGGACCCGTGGAAAAAGAGGGGATTCGATGCTGGGAAATCACGGTAACTGATGAAAGAAACGAGATCATAGCTAAGCAGTATGTTAAGGTCGGTAAGGGTGAGGAAGTAGCCTGGCAGGAATTCTGATCTCGTATTCAACGGACATGAGATGATCGAATTGAAGAAAAATTCCCTAGATTTTCTCTGCTGCCCAAAGTGCCACAGCGATCTAACTCTGAACGATGAAAGGACAAATGTTGACGAGGTAACAGCTGGATCGCTCCTGTGTCAGGACTGCAAAAAAGAATACAAGATAGAACAGGGAATCCCAGATTTCCTGCTACCAGAACACCTAAACGAAAAAGACAGAAAATGGATGCTCGAATACGACTCAATGGCTCGCAGCTATGATCTCCTAATGACTTTAATCATTCCCACTCTTTCCATAGGACTAGAACCATTCGAAAGATACAGATGGACGAAAAAACTTGGTATCCGAAGCGAATCTCACGTTCTCGACGTATCCACTGGAACAGGAAAAAACCTACAATTCATTAGAAGACAAATCGGCTCAAACGGCAAAATAGCCGCCATGGACATATCGAAAGGAATGCTAAACCACGCATATGCGAAAACGAAGAGAAAAAAGTGGAACAACATAGAGCTGCACAGGGCTAACGCCTCTCACCTTCCATACAAGAACAACACATTCGACGCAGTCATGCACGTAGGCGGCATAAACACGTTTGGACAAAAAGGAAAAGCACTTCAAGAAATGACACGAGTAGCAAAGAAAAACGCAAAAATCATAATCATAGACGAAGGACTAGCCCCGGAAAAACAGAAAACATTCCTCGGAAAATTCCAACTAAGAACAAACCGCTTATACTTCTGTCAACCGCCAACAAAACTGCTGCCAAACAACATCAAAAACGTGCAGGTCACATGGAAAACCGACCCTTTTTGGCCGCACTACATCATGGAACTTCAGAAAGCCTAGGATAGCTTACAATATGGACTGATTCTCTAGCTCAACCACGTCATTAACCTTCAGGTTTGAACGTGAAGAACTTTTATTTGATGAATACTACTTAGAAACGCAAATCAAACAAGATCCCGAGAAGTGAATCCTCAATGACAGGGGCAGCGTCAAGCTCAAATGAAACTCGAAGGTTCATGGCAGTTTTCTCTGCTGCCTCTTTCCTAAACGATGCTTCGTCAAAGAAAAAAACGTTCCTGACAATCTTAACAGCACACCAAACGAGCACGGTAAGTGCTTTATACATGCACGTTTAGTAGCGCTTCTCAAAGGGTGAAGAATAATGTTTGAAACCGTTTTGGACGAAGTCCCCGACTACAAGGCTTTCTACACCGTAGACGAACTGAACGCGAACTCTGAAAAACTTGCTCAAGAACAACCGAACAAGGCTAAGATTTTCAAGATTGGCGAATCTCGGAACGGAGAAGACATAAAGGCGCTCAGAATCGGGAAAGGCAAAAAGACTGCATTATTGTTCGGTTTTCCTCATCCAAATGAACCCATCGGAAGCATGACACTGGATTACTTGGCTCGCAGGTTAGCTGAAGACACAACCCTAGACACACTTGACTATACATGGTTCATAGTGAAATGCGCAGACCCGGATGGAGCAAGACTGAACGAAGGATGGTTCAAAGGACCATTCACACCCCTCAACTACGCCTTGAACTACTAGCGTCCTCCAGGATACCAGCAGATAGAATGGACTTTTCCGATCAAATACAAAACACTCCATTGGAACAGACCGATCCCAGAAACAAAAGCCCTAATGAAAATAATGAGAGACGAAAAGCCACGGTTCATGTACAGCCTACATAACTCAGGCTTCGGCGGAGTCTACTTCTACGTCTCATCCCCATGCAAACCTCTTTACACGAAATTCCAGAATCTCGCAAGAAAGGAAAAACTACCCCTGCACCTAGGCGAACCAGAAACACCATACATGAAACAACTCGCAAAAGCAATATTCAAAATGCCTACGTCGGTTCAGGCGTATGAATTCCTGAAAAAGCACACCAAAAAAGACCCCGCGAAAATCATCAACTATGGAACAAGCAGCGACGACTACGCCAGAAGAGTAGCCGACAGCTTCACACTAGTCTGCGAAATGCCATACTACTACGACCCCAGAATCGGAGACACCTCTAAATCAGACGTGCAGAGAAGGGAGGCAGTTCTGCGCAGCATCAAGCTTGCAGAGGAACGCTACAATTTCGTCAAGAAGAAGTACTCAGTAGTCAAGAGAAGCGTTAAAGTCCACAAAGAGAAGAAACCCTTCAAGGATGCAATTGAAGATTCCTTGAAACGATTTCCAGACGCCATTGCAGCACAGAAGCATTGGGCTCAAACAGACGCTAAACTGAAACGTAATGCAACGGTTGCGGAGAAGTTTGACTCGCACGTTATCAGCCTTTTCTACAACCTCTTGTCCTTGGGAATGCTCTATCGATGCGTAAAAGACACCAAGAACGAGAGAACCGAGAACGAAGTCTTACATCAGCTCCAAACATGGAACAAGAAACTCGAGAAGCAACTTTCCTACAAAGTGATACCAATAAGAAGCTTGGTCAAAGTCCAATTGGGAAGCGCTCTAGTCACAGCCGAATACATCAGCATGAAACGCTGACCAAACGAGCGCGCACAAGACCCTTTTTATTGGACTTAAAAGTGAAAAATGAGGTGTGTTTCTCACAGCTGGGCTAGTGCTTCTAGCAAGCTCGTATTTCCGCGGAAAATGAAGCTGCTAATCTTTTATTCTAGGAGCTAAGATCCCCAAGATTCCGCTGATCAGAATGAGCAGACCTTCAGTGTCTCTACCGTAGAAAACGCCGATCAACCCTGAAATTATGTTTATCAGGCCTCCAGCCAAATAACGCTCTGTCCAAATCATGACGCTGCCAATTATCGCCAATACTCCCATTCCAGCAACCACCAGCAATTCAGAATCGAGATGTCTGCTTCCCTCGGCAAGTCGTGATGCGAAGTCAATGAAGCCTCTAAGTAAGAGGACTCCTCCTATGACTCCCAGAATCAAAGCTAACAACGCAAAAGCATGTTTGCCCTTCATTTCTTTCCACAGCACTTCGTTCAAAGCCAGTTGACACTTATGGCTTCTGGATGAGAAATCATGAAATGCAATTCAGATTGCGCGTTATAATGAGGCGAGATCCGAGCGTTGAAACTATGCCATACGTCATATATAACTATTATGCCATACGTCATCTAAGCAAGTCAAGACACCTTTGAAGGAGGCTGGCACTTCCGCGATTCAAGGAGCCAACACATAGGACTTTTGAACCACAAGCTGCACATTCTTATGATGCTTCTTCTCATCCTCAGCTATGTGGCTGAGCAACAGCTTCACTGCTTCATCTTTAGTCGTGGCTATGATCTTCTCCACATCCTTCAACATTTCCCCCTCGATTTTAGCGTGTCTCTCAAGCTCCTTCTTCATCACCTGCATGTCCACGTAGCTGTCGATTCTGGCATCCCACAACTTCTCAGGCTTAGTCTTTTCAAGCACCTTCAGAATCTGTTCACAAATGTGAGCGTGCTTGGTTGAGTCGAGACGTAACTCAGCCAACAACAGTTTAGCAGCTTCGTTATGGACTTTCTGTTCCAAAGCTTCAACAGCCTTCACCATGCTTTCCTCTGATTGCTTCTGCTTCTTGACCAATTCAACCACAGGATCTCCTGTTCTCATGATCACTACCTCTTTTTGAGCGTAACACAACCGTCACAGTAAATAAAAACTTTGTGAGACAGCGCTTGATACGCCAGTTAAGCCTAGAAGCCTGTGACCTGCAATTCGCGAAGCAGCTTTTGTATACTGGTTATGGGTTTGCCCTCAGAGTCGCTTATGGGTTGCCTTGCCGGAGGACTGTGCAGGTAGCTGGGGATTCGCTGTGATATTCTTTCTTCATACGTGGGCACCAGCTCGTTTTGGTAGAACACGCCTATCGGTATCTTGTCACCCCATTCATGAGCCTTGGTCAACGCTGCAACATACTTTTCGAAGGCTTCATCGGCTTTATGCACAGCTCCGTCGTAGCCTGTGTCTTCAAGCTTGTACAGGCGCGGTACGGGTTTGCCGGTTTCTGGGTCGATGCGGTCTTCGCCGCTGTACCATTCTTTAGTGTTTATGTCGTTGTAAGTGGGGCATGGTTGCTGAATGATAACCACGGCTAAACCATGATGCTGGATAGCTTTCTTAATAGTGTCCTTTAGGTGACGAACGTCATAGGCGTAGCTTCGTGCAATGAAAGTATAGCCAGCCGCCAAAGCCAACGCAATCGGGTTGACGCCCTCGTTTATGTTTGGTTTTGGAAGCGACTTTGTTCTTAGCCCAAGCTTCAGAGTGGGCGACGCTTGTCCCTTTGTCAAGCCGTACACTCCATTGTCGTGAATCAGAACTGTCAAGTCGATGTTTCGTCTGCCAGTATTGACAAAGTGTCCAGCACCTATTCCCAGACCGTCTCCATCACCCATAACAGCGATCACTTCCAAGTCTGGTCGAGCCAGTTTAGCTCCAATAGCGAAGGGCAACGTTCTACCATGCAATGTGTGAATGCCGTATGCGTTGACAAAGTGGGGAAGCTTAGCATGGCATCCGATTCCTGAAAAGATGGCAACTTTAGACGGCGCTAACTGCAAGTCAACCAGCGCCATTTGCACAGCTGTGAGGATGCCGAAGTCTCCGCAGCCTGGACACCAGTCTACGAACACTGGTGTGCGATAGTCTGTGAGTTTAAGTGCCATGGGTTAACACCTGCCTCCTGGGCGCCTTGTCCTGCATAATCAGTTTGAGAGCCTCGTAAACCTCGTCGTTGGACATGGGTCTGCCGTTCCATTTCAGCACAAAATAATCCATGTTCACGCCTGTCTGTTCTGCGATGATGCCAGCCAATTGAGCAGTATAGTTGCCTTCAACGATGATCTTTTTCATCGCTTTCCCCAGCATTTTAGCGATATATTCTTTGGGCAGTGGATGCGGCATTCGCACCTGTACGAAGTTCATTTTGTAGCCTTCTTGACGCAAACGTTCCATAGCTTCGAGAACCGCTCCTTTTGGCGAACCCCAACTTACAACAGTGGCCAATGCGTCGGGGTCTCCGAAGAAGTTGACTCGCTCATGCACAGGAATTTCTTTGTCAGCTGTTTCCAGTTTTTTCATGCGTTTTTCGTACATGCGGGTTCTCATCATCGGCTCTTCGGTAATGTGTCCAGTTTCGTCATGTTCATCGCCTGTGTTCCAGAAGACCACGTTTGGAGTTCCCAACGGCAATCGAGGAGACACGCCTGACTCTGTAATCTGGTACCTTCTATACTCCTTTCCTTGGACATCATTCTCGGCTAGCAGTTGCCCACGCTCTATTTTGATCAAGCTCGGATCAAAAATTCTGCAGCTTTTGTTGCTGTTAGCCAGAGCCTTGTCGATTAAGTGTATGACTGGTGTTTGATAGCGTTCGGCGTAGTTGAAGGCTTGGGCAGCATCGTAGAAGCATTCTTCGATGTCGCCTGAGGACAAGATGATTCTGGGAAACTCTCCATGAGCAGCATGAAGAGCAAATCGAAGGTCACTTTGCCCGTGGCGTGTAGGCAAGCCTGTCGCCGGCGCACCTCTTTGATAGTATGTGACTACAATTGGAACCTCGCAGTTGCCTGCCCAGCCTAAACCTTCAACCATCAGAGAGAAGCCTGGACCGGAAGTGGCAGTTGCCGCTCTGGCGCCAGTTAGCGCTGCCCCTGACGCCATGTTGATAGCTGAGATTTCGTCTTCTGTCTGCATGATGAGTATGGAGCCATCAGCCTGTTTAGTAGCAGACCGTTCAAGCTGCAGGACTTCGTTTTCTTCCAGATACTCACTTTCGTCGGCAGCTGGCGTTATAGGATAGTAGGTTTGGAGTCGGCAACCGCCAACAAGCTTGCCCAAGGCTGCAGCTTGAGTGCCCTGCAAGAAAATCCTCTTTTCGTTTGTAGAAATGGTTCCTAAGTTGAAGCCGAAGCCGCCGAATTTCTGTGTTGCGTATTCGTAGGCTTTGCTTAAAGCCAGCAGGTTCATCGAGATTATCTTTGGTTTGTCTCCGAATATTGTTTTGACAGCTTTCTCAACAGGTGCCTTATCATAGCCAACCAATCCGAAAGATGCGCCTAAGGCAAGAACATTTATCATACGGGTTAGTCTGCTGAGCTTCTCTTCGCCAATCTCTGCTGCGACTTCTTTCAGCATATCTATGTAGGGAATGGCATACGTGTGCACATTATTCCTTTCGGCTTCTTTGAGAAGATCACCTACAGTTTCAGGTTTGATGCCCTTGGCGTCAATAGTTTTCGTGTACTCTTCAATGAATGGCGGCATCCATGTTGGAACATCGAATATTCTTGTGTTTAGCGCTTTGCTGTCGCAGATTACGCCGCCGCCTGGCGCCACTTCCCAGATGTGGCGGACAACTGTTTCGGCGTCAAAGGCGCAGAGTAGATCAACGCGGTCAACATCGGCTATAACTTCTTTCTTGGAGACTCTTATGTGGAAGTAACTGTGTAAGCCTTTGATGTTGCTGTGGTACTCTCTCTTTCCATAGACATGGAGACCGCCATAGCAGCAGGCTCTGCCAAAGATATTTGCTGCGGAGTCTACGCCGCTTCCCTGCGGTCCGCCTGCCATCCATACTAACTCGTCTTTTTTCACGTTTCACCATCACCTGAGTATGTTCTACGTTCAAAGTGGAGAACTGAGTATTGCCTTATCCGCCTGTAGTGGCTCTTGAGCCAATGCAGCACTCGCAAAGGGAGGTTTCTCCACAATAAGGGCATGTGCACTTGCAGTCGGCAATAGGGTAACCGCACGATTCGCAGGTTACTTCAGACAAGATCGGTTTCCTCCTCCACAAAAACAATCAACAGCTGT
>Ga0315310_10000690_pt1 | contig 21712 bp, 30 predicted proteins | sample TDP5_MG_FD_203630 | JGI IMG/M metagenome (GOLD analysis project Ga0315310, IMG submission 203630) | Freshwater sediment microbial communities from Lake Towuti, South Sulawesi, Indonesia - TDP5 | ecosystem: Environmental > Aquatic > Freshwater > Lake > Sediment | place: Indonesia: South Sulawesi...
GAAATGCTGTCCCGGGCGAGGGCAACATTGAGGCGGCTGTGGTGTTTGTGGGTGAGGCGCCGGGCTATTGGGAAGACGTTAAGGGTTTACCGTTTGTGGGTGCTGCCGGCAAGGTTTTAGACTCGCTCTTGGAGAAGATTGGGCTGCCTCGAGAAAACGTGTTCATAACAAACGTGGTCAAGTGTAGACCGCCTGCGAACCGTGCCCCTCGGCCTCGAGAGATAGCAACGTGTACTTCACTATACCTCAATCGTCAAATCAGTTTGATTCGGCCAAAGGTCATTGCAACCCTAGGTCGGCACTCAACCGCTTATATCCTTTCCAAGACGGGTTTTGAAAAGGTTGAGAGCATCACAAGACTTCGTGGAAAGTTTTACGACCTAAAGTTTCTCAATCTTTCCGTGGCTGTGGTTCCGATGTATCATCCAGCTTCTGTTTTGCACAATCCAAAATACAGGGATGAGTTGGAAAGAGATTTTCAGCTACTCAAGACTGGGCTTCAGAAGCGTCAAATTATCTGATGTATAATTGGGCTGTGCCTCCGATACCCCAGGGAAAATGAGCGTCATCTTTTTTCAGATTAGCTGTCTCATCATCGGCAGAATTATCTTCTGGGCTTAAATTAATAAGGTTTTGTTCCAAGTCGCAAAACATATAAGACTTCACTCTCTGAGGAGACATAACTTAGTAGAGTACGAATAGATTTCGTAACTAAGTTTTCCATTGTAATGTTTTACAAAAAGATGTCTATTTTCAAAGTTTGTGAGGTAGCTTGTTAGGTTAGTACACAAGTCTCTCTCAGAGGGATATCTCCGAAAAAGACAAACCCAACAAACTACCTTTTCACCTTTATCTCCGTTGTTTCTCTACGATTGTCTCAGAGAGCTTAGATATCAAAGTTTCTAGAGGTAAAACCTTGTTACACTCTGGACATCTATAAGAGAAGGGTATTGAGCTACTACAGAAAGGACATTCGATTATCACAGCATGACACAGAGGACAGTTGTCAAAGTGTTTCGTTAAATCCTTTCTGGCTATTCCTCTTTCCTTTAGAGTTGATTCCACAAAGAACTCTAGTTCTTGCTGAATCTCTGAAACCTTTCTAGCCTTTTGTATTTCTCTCATTTCCTTCACCTCTATTTTCGGTACATTCTCCGATTAAGAGGAGAACCATGATATTAAACTTAGGTTCTCTAAATCAACTTAGAGAGGTTGTAAACATACAGTAACCCTAAAGCATTGCCATTCTTAGGGTTTTGCCATATGTGGCGAAGGGGATTCTTGCTCTTTAGCTTAGTCTCTAGACTAGACAGATAAAGATTCCATCCTAAAGAGTAAATTTTCATGTGTAACACCATGAGTTTATGATTAGAATCTAACAGAACCGATGTGTTATGTTACATGACATGAAGGATAAGAACCCTAGAGTCTCCTCTCTCTCATGGGAAAGGTTCAATTTTCGGAAATAAAAAATCCATAATATATGGTTCAGTACCTTTGATTCTCCTCCGTTTATCAAGGTTAACCATGAGAAATGAGTGAAACAGAGCCTCTAGGCATACAGATGAAACAGAGCATAAGCTAAGTTATAGGCTCTATGTGAATAATATGTAGTTGTTCTTCCAGTTTTGTTGCTTACTTTCTTGCTTACTGGAAGAGCTAAATAGATTGTTGCTATTTCACATATTGATTGAACCGTCATTCTCTTTATATCAAGTTTCAGTTCAGAGGAGATATACCGTTTAAGTTTGATTAAGTTTTCCAGACTGGAATCATGACTGATTTTCCATTTCTTTCTTCTTCCTTTTTGCTCATCTTTAAGTCTGACAAATCCTTTCTGATTCATAGTCATTTCTACTGAAACTCTCTCTCCTTGAGGATTAATAACTTGTATTGTCAAGGGAATTTTCTGCTCTGTCGGAACAGAATTTTCTTGTTCATTCATGGTCTTTCATCCCCATCCTAGCTAACTCTTTTGAAAAATTTCTTAAATCCAAAATTTTTCCATGAGCCACCCAAATGATAGTCAAATGATTTAGAGCATTCTTTACACAGAACTATGTTTTCTTTAGCTTTGATTGTAAATCCATCTGTCCAGATAATAGCTCCTTTTCTAATTCTAAGAGCTTCATGTAAGTTTTTACAACTTGAGCATTCCTTCGGAAAGATGTCTCCAGAGTCTCTTCTTGCGGGATTGAATTCCTTCAAAGGAATCCATTTTCTTCCTTCTTTAATCAAAGTCATTTTCTCATCTCCTTTTCACTAAGTTTTCCAGAGATGAACCTTGTTTTAGTTTATGAATTCAGAATATGCAAAAGAAGGCTTTTACTACTCTAAGCCTAGTGCTTAAGTGCTAAAGGCTAAGGAAAAAGGCTATAATGTTCTAGTGCTAGAGGAAAAAGAGCTTTTAGAATCATGTGAGCTTTTAGGCATTAAGTCAGTAGAAACCCTTAGAGATATCCTTAAAGAGAAATATCTCATTAAACGCACAGAAATAGAAACATATATTCTATTCCGAAACAAGTACAGTTTCATATTTCTGAGGGTCAGCTTTAACCATTCGAATATGCTTGCAATCTGTATGATGAGTAATCCATCCTCTACATGAACATTATTGTGCCTTCTTTTTCGCCTCTAGCAATAGCCTTAGATTCTAGCTCTTTAGCCAGATTGACTAATGAATACATTTTAATGAAACACTAAGGTTTAGGCTTCCATCTATGGAGTGGACAATTAACGACTCTTCCTAGATTGCATGTCTTAATCTCAAAAGGTTGACCGCAATATCTACAGAGCAATATTGTTCTCCTTCTTCTCGCCATTCCATAACATTTCTGGTTACAATATTTCCTACCATGTTTCGATTCCCATGTTTTACAAGGAAAGAGTTTCCCGCATTGAAGGCACTTTAGGATGATTGGAACATAAGGTCTTTTATATCTATGTAAGTTACAGTTCCGCTTCTTTCCTTTTTCTGAGGGTCTGATTGAGAAGGGAGAACCACATATTTGGCAATTCTCTATGATGCTCTTCCTTGGTGCTCCAGTACCTCTGGGGCTTCTAACCTTAATCCATGTTTTCCCACAGTTATTGCAGAGCCAAGAAATGCCATGAGATTTCACATAGGTGGAGAAACATCTAGGACATGGGTTTGATGGTCTAGTTTTTCTGTGTCCTCTAGGATTCTTAATCCATGATTTTCCACAACTGTTGCACTTCCATTGAAGACCCATAGATTTAACAAAGATAGAGCCACATCTAGGACAAGGATTAGAAGGTCTCATCACTTTTTTCATTTTCTTTCACCTAAGGTCTTTCAAGAAACCCAAAAGAGATACCTAGAGAAGGGGGGAACTTTAGTGGGGAATCCAGTAAAAGAGCTATAAGATATAAAGTGAAACATTTTTCATGCTTGACCTAAGGCATTCTGTTTTTATGTTTGCCTTATGGTTTAACCAAATTAATCTTAGTTGTGAATCCATAATCAATAGTGACTATTTGCGAAACACTTTCATGGTAAAGTAACCTAGATTTCATGGTAAATTGAGACTAGGAGCAAACATTAAAAGCCTAATCAATCTTCCAACCAAACTTTCTGAAGACTTTCTTGACTTCTCTCGTAATCCAGTCTTCTTTCTTAGGCTCTTCTATAGGTTTCATTCTCCCTAGTGTTGGTCTTTTTCCGTAAGGCTCTCCTAGAGTAATTATCTCATGCTCCTCAATAGGCGTCTTATCAACTATTTTCCATGCCTTAGCAAATAATCCATCATAGACTAGAGTTATCTCTAAGTTAGAACCTTCCTCTAATTCACTAAGTTTTCGACTATGCCATGTGATGTGTGGAAGTATCAAAGATATCTTCTCAGCATAACTTAGGTTTTTGTACTCTGGATGATTAGCCTCTATTCTATGGAAGACCTTATGAAACAAGTCTGTTGGGATAACATAGATTTGTCTCTGAATAAGAAAGAAAGTCTCTCCATTAGGAGAGTTATAGACTTCTTTCTCCTCTAGTTCTTTTCTTATTTGCTCTTCCTCTGTTAAAGTTTTCTTTTCTCTAGCTTTCTTCCAGAAAAGATTCTTCCTTGTCATTTTCTTCTATCTCCACGTGTTTCTTATGTTTGTAAAGAGTGTAACGAGAAACCTTGAAGTTGAACAGAATCCAGAGTACAAAGGAGATTTGTTCACAAGATAGAGGTGTAACCTTACGATGGTGTCCTTCATTATTTAGCAGTTTCCTAACCAATTCTCTTTCAAAGTCTGGTAAGTTACAAATCTTACATCTTTTCATTTTTCGTTTCATCTCTTTTTTACCAATTAACTATTGTGTTTCATCTGGAATCTTAACCAAGATTTTCTCGTCTCTTCTAAAGTCAGAAGGAAGTTTTTCCTTTTGAGACTGGACTGATTCCTTCCTCAAAGATTTCTTATTCTTTTGTTCCTCATTTCTTCCTACCATATGTACGACCTAATATTCTCTTTCATGTGTGGTCTTTCTTGAGAGGAGAGGGAAAGACTGGAAGGCTATGAAGAGCTAAAGTTTACCTTCCAGCAGAGGGATTGTGTGGAAGATGACAAAGAAGAGAGAAGCTCATCTTCTTTTTTCCCTCTCCTATTCTCGAAGACCTCGAAGAGCAAAGGTAAAGAGAACAATGCTCAGAAGAGCCAAAAAAGTGTTCTCTGTCCTCTGCTCTTAAGCTTTAAGGCTTTAGCGATTTGGCTCTATTCCTTGACTCAAGAAGACCTCTTGCTATTTTCTCTAAGTTGCCTCTTGAAGTGTCTGCTTTTCTAAGTGCCTCTTGTAGTCGTCTTCCTAGATTCTCTTGCTCTTGAGTGGAAGCTGTGAGTTCTTCCAATTTCCCAAAAAAGGATGCACAAATCATCTCATCAAACTTTGAAAGCTTTTTCTTTTCTTTCTCTCTGGAAAGTTTCTCTACAAACTTTAGGATTTCTTCTGGTTTCTCTTTTGCCAATGCTTGAAGGATAACTTGTTGTGTTGTAGGATTCCTCTCGGTGCTTAATTCCTCTTCATATTCGTCTTCTTCGATGATTTCCATTGGGACAAAGCCAAACTTCTTTCGGAATTCCTTAATTGGAATGCATATCTGTTGCTTGGGGTCATAGACAAAGCCTTCTCGACATTTTCCTTTATCTAGCCAATAGTGGTATGGATATAAGTATTCATATCTTGGCTTAGGATATTCTGCTCCATATTTTCTATAGTATGATAGTAACTTCGCCCACGATTCTGGGTGTCTCAGAGCCATGTGTTCCCATGCTGTTAGCGGTTGCTCTATTTTGTCTATAGTAAGGATTGGTCGATTGTTTTCATCTGTTAAGATTCCAAAGTTTGTCTCCAAGCAAATGGGACACCTTGGTACATTAATTATCAAGCCTCTTAAGTCTTTGTCCCATTGAAACATCCTTTGTAACTCTTCAGTAACAAATCCCTTGGCTAATCTCTCTTGATTAGATTTTTCTTTGATACCGATTTCAGATTCTACTTCTTTCTTGCTTCCCAAGGCTTTGGCTAAGACTTTCTCTTTTGCAAGTTCTAAGACCTTGTGAGGGTCAATTTCCCAAATTTGTGTATCATCACTGTCTATAATAGAGTCTATTTCTGTCCTCAAAGCCAAAGCAGTTGCTGGACGACAATTTTCTTCTATGTTTCTGTATATCTTTGAGAAGGCACTTAGGACTTCTAGACTTTTCTTTCGCTCCTCGTCAGAAAGTTTCTCTTCTTCAAACTTAACTAAGCCTTCCTCCGTAACCTGATATATTCCTTCATCTTTGGTTTGTACAAATTCTCCAATGATTTCTAAGTCTTCTGGTGCAACATCCTCTCCAAGTTCCATCCTCAAACATTTACAAGCTTCCTCTTTCATTTTCCTTCTAACATCTTCTCTAACCTTGGACTCTGTGAAAGAATCAAGCTGTTCAAGGTAGTTCTCGAAATACTCTATGTCTTCTTGAGATTCCCCTTTGAAGCCTTTCTTAAGCCTCTCTTTGTTCCATCTTCCAATTTCTTTCTGCATCTCAATTTCACCTCTTCTAATTTTATTATGGGTCTTAACTTCGCCAACTCCATTAACAGAAAGCGTTCAATCTCATGTGACGGTATTTTCCCTACAATCTTAGAGTACATCACGTAAGCATTCCAAATCTCTGAGTTCAGATAGATTGTTACTGCTTTCTTGTTTTTCATTGGACGTCTTCCTTGTTTGTCTCTTTTCTTCCAAAACTCAGTAGATATCTATGTTTCTACTGTTCTTCCAAAATTCCCTTTTAGGGAAATCCTATTCATAAATATCTTCTATTTAAACACTTAAAAAGCTTTCGATTTTTGACTTAGTTTCCAAAAAGAAGGAAGAATTAGGCTTATCTGCTTTTTGATATTCAGGTGCACTTAGCAGACAGAGGTTATGAACAGAAAATAATGAGGGAAAATCAAGAATGGAAACAGTTTAAAGTCTAAAATATCATTCAGTTTATTTGACTTGGGGATTGGCATTGAAAAGTTCGCTCTCAGAAAGCCAAATTCGGATATTTTTGAGAACCATTCAGAGAATGCCTCTCCCACTTATACATAAGATAGCTGAAAACAATGATGTTGATGTTCCATTTGAGTTAGGTTCTCCATCGGAACTTTCTGAATTTCTCCTTAAAGAATTTCCTGACGATGTCAAGGAAGAGATTATTGCCAGCTATGGTGATGCGGGCAATGTTCTATCCTATTTCTTTACCAGCGGAGACAAAATTCCAACGCTTGAAGCATTGAAGAAAACATCCCATGATATTTACAGTCTTAAAGAATCGTCAGAGACCTTAGAGGATGTTCCGTATTTTGATGAGGTTGAAGTTCAGAGATTTACTCAAACACTAAGAATACGGTTTCACTACTTCAAGGGATGGACTTATCTTCTAGACGAAGAAACTAAAACTGTAAAGCAGTTTCGTAGAGCCTTCTATGGCGTAGTGGTGTATAGACCACAAAAATCTCTGCTTGAGGTTAGAGCTAAACATCTAGACCTAGCACGCAAAAGTGCTCAAAGAACAGCTACAGCATTGGGTATGGGAAATCTGCCAACATCATTAGACTTTCGTAAACCAGAGTTTATCAAGAGGTTTCTAGACTGGATACGTTCTCTTAACAATGCCAGAATTGAGTTTCCAATTAGAGAAGCTAAAAGTTCACTCATAATAAGTGCTAGAAGTGGGATAGACTTGAGACAGCTTAAGGAGTTTCACACCTATCTTGAACACGGAATGTTGAGAGGCGGTCATGCGACCATTGAAAAGGAGAAGGGTAAAGAAATAAACTTTAGAATATTCTTTAGAGATTGTAGAACATATTTTACTTCTTTCTGCACAGAAGATGATATTAACTTTGTAGTGGAGGCATTAGAGAAAATTACTGAGGGATTTAAGTTTGTCACACCAGACAGAATGCTCGAACAGTTCTTTAAGTAGGCTTCTTAGACGGTTTTACTCAGAAGGCAAGACACACTTCTACCTGAGTGAATTTGTAAATGAAGCAAAAGTCTCAATGCAAGAAGCTGAAGATTTTTTCATACCTTTGATGGGTGTTGGCAAAATAGAAGGTAAGCTGGAAGTCAGATGTCCCAATTGCGGGAAAGATTTGGGAATTTTTAACAAACTTCTAGAGATTCCAGATAAAATTGTTTGTGAGTACTGTGGGCAAGAATTTTCTAAAGAACTTGAATATGTCGAAATAGTTCTGGAGGTGAAAAAAGGATTTTTTCGTGCCCAAAAGGAAAGCTGTTCCAATTCTGGTAGAGAAAATACCCACAAGAGAAGAACTGGAACAGTTGTTAAGTAACGCTTTAGCAGAACCTGACAACACGAAAAAAGGACACTTGTTTGAAGTATTCTTTGAGAATCTTATGGCTGGAGAGAAAGGCTTCACTCAAGTGTATAAACATTCTCGTTCACGACTTGGAGAAGTTGATTATGTTTTTCGCAATGAGGTCAAAGATTCTTTTTGGCAAATGTTTCCATACGTGTGTGTTGAATGTAAAAACTGGGAGAAAAAGATAAGCTCAAGAGAAATGAATCATTTCGTAAATCTAATCAAAGACAAAAGTCCCCTCTCGTGTTTTGGTGTTTTTCTTACTACAAGTTCCTATGAAGATTCAGCTAAGACATCAATGAATAATGCAAGAATAGGCGATAAGATAGTGATTGTTCCAGTCGAAAAGAAACACTTGAAAGCCTTGATTGAAGAAGGCTTCAAGAATTGTGCTAGAAAATTGTGTGAAGAAACAATCTTCAAGAAGGCTTAGTTTACTCTTTTATCCACTTATCAAGGCTTAGAAGGTCAACTCAAGACATTACTGATTTTACTGCACTCATGTTTTGGTTAAACATTTCGAGGTTCATTAAGAAAGGGATGAGTGAAGGCTCTGTCTTCTGCTCTTCTAACTCAAATTCTAGCATCCTGATAACATCCTTAGCTAGGTCAAACCAGCCTATGCCGTCTGTAATATAAATAAGTCTATATTTTCCTCTACAAGCCCTTTTCAATTCCATGAAATGACGAACAACCTCTCTAATCTTAGACATTGATGTAGTAAAGTAGTTAGTTTCAATGACAAACTGAATCCGATTCTTGGAGATTAGAACAAAGTCGAATCGTTTATCTTCTCTCTTCCATAGTTTTTCTGTGGTGTAGATATATTCACTAGGTTTAGAGAGCAGACTTTGAGTCTTAAGAGACCTTTCTAGGTCTTCAACATCTTTGAATTGACTGTATGGCTCAAATACAAACCCATGAGATTCTAGGCTTTCTTTTACTCTACGACCACCATATTCTCCTCTTTCACGTTTTACTAGCTCCACATTCACTGTTCTCAAGCTACGTTCAAGTGAAGTTCTCAATGTATTTGTCTCTATGACTTTCTTTAAGTCTTCATTTTTGATAACAAACTCAGCAATTCGATGGGATACACTTGGGTCATTCTCTATTCTGGCTTTCCATAGTATCCAACAGCTTTTCTCACTACCTAGATAACCAGTAACAGTCTTTTTCAGAGAAGACAGAAGGATGTCTCTGTCAGGTGTTTTAGTGTCAATTTCACCAACGTAACTGTTCCATTTGCTCGAACTAGCTACCTTTTCAAACTGACTCTTAAAGACGCTATCTGTTTTCAACAAGTCTGAATAGTATTTAATATCGTTAAGTCTCTCTCGGTCAAAGAAGAAATGAAGCAATTCAAGATTAGTGAAACGTAATTGCCTATGTAGATGAGCCAATACTAGGAAGCTATGAGGCTTTTGTTTTAGTAGGTTTGCTACTTTCTCAATTAGTTCATTCTCAGAGGCATATTTCCCTTTCAGACTTTGGAATCTCTCAGCAATATTCCAAAAATTCTGTTCTCCTTGAAATACTTGTTTAAGGAATGGAGTTATTCCCTCTGCCACTAATTCTTCTGTAATCTCACATTTTAAGTCCAGAGTAGAATAGAATTGAGAAAGTCTCTCTCGTATGTTCTTTGATATCATGTCATTCAAAGAAAACTTGGAATTGAAACATTAACTTAGTTGTCTTTTACTTACAACTTATTTACTCAAATGCCTTGTGCCATTTAATGCTATGTTTCAAGGGTGAGAGTTTTTCCTTTTCCATAGGCTTTCTGAATACGTAAAGATGTTCATGAGCTATTTTATAGAAGGTATAAGTCTTTCCTCTCCAACGTTCCCTAGTGGTTTTCGTCTTCCATTGTAGCTTTATAATGTCTTCCTTAAGCACGAATCCAGCATCTAAGAATACTTCCAGAACCCTAGTTGAAATAGGAATATAATGTAAGTGCTTTCGTGTATCTCCTATGAGCACAGCACAACATCTGTCAGGCTTTAGCACTCTCAAGGATTGTTCAGCAACAACTCTCATTTCTCTCAGATATGGTACAAGTTTCAGACTGGAAAGGTCTCCTTCTATTCTCTTGTTTGAATACGGAATAATCCCCGCATAGGGAGGATGAGTAGCAATGAGGTCAATGGAGTTATCCTCAATTTTGTCTAAGTTTCTAGCATCACCAACATAGGTCTTAATCTTCAAGTTTTTGGGATAATTTGGGTCTAAGGGATTGTATTGAAAATTCAGTCTGTCAAGTGTAACCATTATAGCATCTCTGTTAATATCAACACCAATGGCATTTCTGCCTAGAAGTTTACACTCAACTAATGTTGTTCCAGAGCCTACCATTTGGTCAAGAACAGTCTCATTTGGTACAGTGTATTTGAGTATCAAATTTCTGGGAATGTAAGGCGACCAATTGCCTCTGTAGTTGCCTACATGAGTAGCCCAATTACCTCTATTAGGAAAACTCCATACTGTCTGATTTTCAAGAACATAATCTTTTGGTGGTGCGTATTCCTTTATTTCCCATTGATTTCCTATTTTTACCTCTATATCTTCAATTATAACAGTCTTCTTTTCTGTAATGAATCTCTTGAAGTCTTCGTAAGAAACGAGTTCCATAGAACGATAAGGTTTCTTCTCTAAGTTGCTCTGAACTTGCATAGGCTACTTTCTCTCTCTATCTGTGAGTTTGTTTATTTCATCTAAAACTTGGTTTCCTAGCTTGGTTATTGAATATAGTCTAGCCTTCTTTCTGCTAGGTGTCAAACATTCAACAAGACCTTTTCCACTAAGCTCTTTCAATGCCTTACTGACATGACTTATAGGTTGTTTTGTGTAAAAGGACAACTGTTTAGGTGTGTATTTTGATTTGCTTAACTCTATTAGAGTCTTTAGTCTTAGTTCACTTGAGAATACGTAACTTACTGTCTCCCAGTCCACTAGTCGCCCTTCTATAGTCTGAAAAGCTCAATTCCGCTTACTTTTTTCTTGCAGATTTCTTAGTTTTACGTTTGGGTTTCTGAGACTTCTTAGTTGCTTTAAGCGGTGGAATAGCCCGACCATGTTCATCAATCTCTACTGGATAACTCAATCTTTCACACCTCTATTTTCATTCTTTTGTGCTTACAAGTATTTGTAAAGAAGTTGTAATTAAAGCTATCATAACTTCTCAGTTAAAGAACATGCTATGAAAACAAACTTGAGAATGAAGTGTTCTCATTGTGGTCATTGGAATAGGGTTTCAGTTAACAAAGCCTTCTTTGAACCAGACAATCAGCCAGAGCCAAAGGTTAGATGGATGATTCCCATGTATCAACCAGTACAAATAACGAAATGTGAGAGATGTCGCAGAACGATTGCTGAACCAAAAGTGTTGATTAGAATCGTGCATAGAAAAGTAGAGTTGTGGAAAGAAAAGGAATAATGGACATTTTGCGAAAAGATTAAGTCTTATTGATAGACAATGTTGTTTGGTTGGTGAACTTTTGTCAAGCCAATATCAGTTACCTACTGAGAAGGTAACTTGGACGATTAATGACTTTGTAAAAGTACACCAAGCTGGAAAACTTGTCATCAACACGGAATATCAAAGGTCTGAAGTTTGGAAACCACCCAAGAAAAAACTTCTGATTGATTCCATACTGAATGACTATGACATCGGAAGCATAATCCTAAGACAGAAAGAAGACAAATGGGAAATCTTAGATGGACAGCAAAGATTGAAAGCGATATTTGATTTTGTTGAAAGCAAATTCCCTCTGTCTGATGAAACAGCCAAGTATGGAGGCAAATACTGGAAAGAACTTGAACCAAATGTGCAGTGGGGACAATTCATGAATCGACTGGTCTATACAACCAAAATCTACAGTGTAGATGATGAGACCACTTCAAGAATCTTCCTTCGAGTTCAAGAAGGGATGCCTCTTAACTCAGCAGAAAAACTAAATGCCATGAGAGGCAAGCTACGAAACAAAATCTTCGAGTTGTCTCAACACCCATTTTTCAAACAAACAAGTATTAGTGAATTCCGTTTTGCTTATCGATACCTCTGTGCCCAAATATGTCTTCAAGAACTGGATGATGGTGTCTCGAATCATAACTTTAAACAGGCAAAATTCACCAATCTAAAGAAATTATATGAAGGCTACAGGGATAAACTTCCATCCACAGTATTAGATAGAATGTCTTCAACATTTAATTTCCTTCAGAATACGTTAGGGTCAAGTTCTCAAGTTATAGAAAAGAAAAGCGATTTCCTAACAATTTACGTACTGGCATCTTACATCCTTCAAAAATTCGCAGTTAAAGGGAAAGAAGCTAAGTTCAAGGACTTTGTTATTGATTTTCTGCAGAAGGTTGAAACTACAACCTACAAAGACACTGAAGGATATTTTGCCTATTGGACTGCTCGGAGTTCATCTCCAGACTCCAAAGGACAGATTGAAAATCGTTTTCAGATTATCCTCAGAAAATTCTTGGAATATGAGCCAACAATAGAACCTAAAGACGTACAGAGAGGATTTGATTGGGGACAAAAGCTAACAATCTACGCCAAGGCGTATCGAGAGGCGAGACAGAAAGGCAAGTCTGAAGCTGAATGTCAGAATAAGAATTGTGGTAAACCGACACCTCTCAACGAGGGGGAAGCTGACCACATAATACCCCATGTTCATGGTGGAAAAACCACTGTTGAAAATGGGCAATGGCTTTGTATTCCTTGCAACAGAACAAAGCAAGACAGCTTGCCTTTGGCAACTTAATGGCAGAAACAAAAGAACTGATAAGAATTACATTTTAATTGTTTTGAATTCAACCAGTCCTTCTTCTATTCCTTGTTTTATTCTTCTTTGTTCGTAGGTTAAGCCAGCTTCTCCTGTTTTAACGTCAGCTAAAACTATTGATATTGGTGTATCCTCGATTCTCTCTTTAACCTTTGTGTAACCGTCAAAGATTACATAATCAACAGGGTCACCTATGAATCTAGCATCACTAGGGTTGTATCCAAATATTTTGAAAATAGGTGCTAATTGTTCGGCAAGTGCTCCTTTAAGAACAGCTCTACTCCTTGCTAATGCATCTTCTCTGAATGCTTCTTCACTTTGTATCTTCCACTGTTCTAAGAGAGCCTTGAATTTCTCTTCAAAAACTCCTTCAAGCTCAGCTTTTCTCTGGTCAAAAACTCTTTGTCCTATCTCGTCTCCTCGTTTTCTTGCCATTGATTCCACTTTGGCTCTAAAATAGAAAAAGGCAAACAAAATTCCTATGATAATACCAACAACAATGGTTAAGATGAGTTCAATCATCTTCAACACTACCTTTTTGTCTTTATCACATAGAACCTCTCTCCTTAAATTATTAATGCAATTAGAAAGGAATACTAATGTTGGGAATAGGAAAATGATGAAGTGTCCTAAAGATAGAATAGATTCGGCAATGCACAGAGCTACAGTTATGGTCTGTCCTAAGTGCGGTAGAATACTGGATGCAGACGAGTTATTGCGACTCCTTAAAAAACTTGGGTTAAGTAATGAACTTATTAAAGAGATTAAGAAAGAAATGACATTTCATAAAGTGTTTCATTGAGTAGCCTTCTCCAGAGCCTAAGGTTAAAGTCATGATTCCCTTGTATGAACCAGTAGAAACCTCAAAATGTGAGAAGTGTGGTAAAATCATAGCTGAACCAAAAGAGCTAATTAGAATCACGAAAACCTAGTGTATATGTTGTCTGACAAAGTTTATTGGATTATTCTAATTACAGTTTTTATTGCTTTTGCGTTTTTGATTTGGCTCATGCTTGTGCCTTATCAATGGATTGAATATAATCTAGGAGTTAATCTATTTACTAGTTCAATTTTTATGGTGTTGACAGTAATCTTTCTGTCTTTGCTGGTTGATTTGAGAGAAAAACGAGAATGGAAAAGTGTTGAAATATCGGTTAAGAGAAGATTGGGAAAACAACTATACTATCTTTTCAATATTCTCGCAAGATTTATTTATTCCAAACAGTTCAGACCTAACCCCTCTAAAGAAGAGATGTTGGAAATACTGGAAGCTTTGAACGGGATGAAAGAAGCAACACTAGATGAATATGCATATCATTATTACTTTCCCAAACCACTTGACGACTTATCTGTCTATCAACTCGATGTTCTATTTAGATTTAAAAGATACCTAAGTGACCTTGAAATCAAATATTTCCGTTTCTTCAAACCCGAAATACGTCTCTCACTAATGGAAATTCAAGACCATCTTGATTCTATTGAGGCGGATTTTAATTTGGTAAAGAGGTTTGAGGGAAGCCAAGAGGTTGTCGAAAAATCAATGCCCAAATCTATTCTTGGAATTATGAAAGAAATCTACAAGCTACATAAAGTGGGAATAGAAATCTGTCCATAACAAACTTAGCTGTGGATGTAAGAAATCCGAAAAAGTTATAGCTGAAACCAAAAGAACTGATAAGAATTCGAAGACGACTCTAGATATGCGATTTTAACTCTTCTTTTAGGACTCCCAACTTCTGAACTAGCTCTTCTAATCTTTCTTTATAACCCCCTAATCTAGGAATCATTGAAAGCATAAGGGCTTTTGGGTTTGAAAAGTTAAATTGTTGATTCATCAATTCATTTGTTTGATTATTGTGGCAAGATATCAGACCATAAACTTCCTCTGTTAATGCCCTAACTTTCTCGTTCAAGGAAAGAAGATATCCCAAACGTCTAAGTTCTTCGTAAGATGCGATGTACAGATTTTGTAAGTCAAATTTAGTGACAACAGATTTCACAGTTTTACCTAAACTCTCTGCCAATGGCAGTAGTTTCTTTACAGTTGAAAGATTACTTTCCACTTCGCTATAAAAAGCCTTAAACACTCTCTTTTTGTTTCTCCATTCTTGAAGTTTCAAAATAATAAAAGCAGTAGATATTGATATCAAGCCAGTAATAAACGCACCAACTAAAGAGGGAAGCAAATCCATTTTAAACTTCACTCATTATTTAAGAAACATTTCTCCCTTAAAATTATTGATGCATTTTAAAGGATTTTCAAGTTTTATGTAAAATAGATTCGCAAAAGTTATAGCAGAGCCTAAAAACTGTGTAAGATGATTAAGAACAGCGAGGTGATGGTATGTCTGAGGAAAAGAAAGAAAAGCCTTCTCAAACTTCACAAACTCAAGCCTCTTCACAAAGCCAGTACATTCCAGACAAAACACTTCGTAGAGTCATGATTGAGAAAGCTGAAAAGCCTGAAGAGAGCAAGAAAAATGAGTGATGAAGAACTTAAGAAAGCTCAGTTCTTTTTTGACTTTGTAGTAAAAGCTGACCGTATCACAGAGCAATCCAATGAACGTGTGCTTAAGAAAATACATGGAGTTCTAACTCTTGCTTCTACCTTGATTCCTATTGTATTTGGGTTAGGCTATTTCGTTCTTACTCAGACTAAAGAATGGAAAATATTCTCTCCCATATTTGCTAGTTTAGTCATATTTCTCCTAGCAATAGCGAGAGGTATTCTTCTACTTAAACCAAAACAGTTCTTCTATGTGGATGTCCTAGAGCTAATCAACAAGTACAAGAATGAGGCTCTCCCTTTCATCATCAACAAATCAGCAGTAACATGGGCAGATATAATAAACCATAACCATTCCGTTATTAATTCCAGAGAGAAAGGCATCAATCAAATGCTTATGCTAATTGCTTTAGGATTCATTGTATTAACAGTTACTTTTCTGGCACTAGGGATTTCCATGATGAAGTGATGAAGCTTTACGTCCACTACACACTTTTAAGCATAGATATCACGTATTATTATACACGTGAACCCTCGAAAGCATGTTAAATTTCTAACGCTTATCTCCATATTTTCAATTGTTTCAATAGTTGGGATTATTCTAATAACTCAAAACATCAGTTTGGCTATCGTCATTAGCCTAATATCTGATACCATACAAATAGTGCTCTATGGAGTTTGGCTTGTACAAAAGGAAGTTAATCTATCCCAAGTTCCTGAGCAGGTCGAAGAAATTCGTACTGCAATTACGCAAGAACGAGAGGAAAGCAGAGTTACGGGAGAATTAGTGTCCAGACTTGTGAGAGAGGGTGTTGTAAGGGAAGATGAACTCCTCTCATTAATTCGTAGCAAAGAAATAATACTCGCCTTCCCCTACGCTGAAGGGTTGGTTGGAAAGATTTGGCAAATAACAAAAGGACAGCCTTTGGCAACATTGCTTAGTCAAATCGGCTTTGTTAGAGTTGCTCTTCAACAGAATTTGATGGTTATCATGGCAGACAGTTTGCCAAAACCATTACGAGATATTGAAAGACTAAATGCCTTCATAAAACAACGTTTGCCCAAAGAATGGGTGAGAATTTCAGATAAAGTCAAGGAACGATATCCAGAAGAGAAATATAAAATCTTGGAGAAATGGAGGTCACGTGTCGGATTCAAGGTCTCATACATATTAGCTAGGTCTATGGCTCAAGATTTTCTCATTGACTACATAAACAAGAACTCTTTTACTACAGAGTTTCAAAAGCACATCGCTGGAAGAATTGACAGAAATCAGTTGAAGAAAATACTTAGCTCAAGAAGACGCAAGGTAAAAGAAATAATGTCACGGATTTCCATAGAGTTTTTGCTGGGTGACGTTCCAAGAAATGTTAGAGAATTAATCATTAAGAATGAGGATGAAATCAAGAAAGCACTGAACGTCAAGATTATTATTGATTATAGGTTGTTGGAAGCAAAAGATGTAACAAACATTCTGACTAAACTGATTCCCACGACAGAAGAAGCATTGCTTCACAAGTATTCTTCAAAAATGATTAATGAAAGTCAAAAATGTCACGAATCATTAATGAAGTTAGGAATAGACTTGGGTTAATGTAAAAACTCAAAATAAGCAATGCGGAAAAAGTTAGAGCACAACCAAAAAACCAATCAAAATAATGAAAGAAAAACAAAGCGGTAGTTCAATACCTAATATTGTTGGATAGCTCCCTTGTAAACTTGGGTAAATTTCTCTTCCATGACTGCTTTCACGAAATCTTCAAGTCTTAACGGTATTATGTGCGGATTACGTATAAATCCCAGAAGGAACTCGTCAAAGCAGTTTTTGTTTACACAATTTATCTGAGTGTAACCATTTCGAATTAACTCTGTAATTTGCTTTGAATTTGGTGTTATTGAGAACTTGCAATGACATTTATCGCATGTCATTGTCCAACTACTAGCTAGATACCTAGAAAGGAAATCTTCCTTTATTTCATTGACTAATATCGGGATGTAGTGATATAGTCTTCTTTCAGCCTCTACACGCACTTTTTCTTCAAAATTGGTTTCTAATGCGGTAATTTTTTGTTGAAGTCTCAATATTTCATCGTCTTTCCATGCCGTCTCTCGATTTAATCTTTCAAGTTCTTTTGTTTTCGCACTTAACTCGCCCTTGAGTTTTCCAGTTTCCTCTGCCAATTCTAGGTTTCTGATATGCAAAGTTTCTTTTTCGTGTCTAACTTGTTCTAGTTCTTTGCTAACCTTTTTGAGTTCACCATAGGCTTTTAACACATCAATAAGCGTTCTAACCAGACTCTTAATTTTAATCGGGAAATCCAAAGCCAATCCTCTATCTAATCAGTTTATCTTTTTAGCACTCTTAAATTTTTGTCTTCCCAGACATTGAATTGTTCAACTCAGAGCGAAGATTAAAGTTTTTCAAGGAAGTGTGGTAAGATTATAGCAGAACCAAAAGAACTAATCAGAATTCATAAATCTTAATACTTTTCTCTTCAATTACGCATTGATAATGTGCAGGGTTTGAAAATGCAGAGCGGTATCAAGATAAAATGTAAAAAGAGACTTGGTCAATTTCTAGCAACAGAAAAACCTTATGCTATTATCAACGATGTTGAAACAAAAGAGTTAGAATGGAATAAGGAATTCTTCATTCCATTGCAACCAAATCTTCCATATAAAATCACCATTCAATTTCCTTACATGAATCGCCCTACTGGGATGGTTTCCTTCACTACACAATTAAGACCTGATGAAGTCCAGAGTTACGAATACAAAACACCATTTCTGATGACTTCTGAAGGTTCAATAGAACGTAAATCTTAGGATGTTAATTGGATTGAGTGTTGCTGAACACTATCCACAACCAAACTGTCCTCAATGTAGAGAACCTTTAAGGTTAATTACACAAGAAAGCAGATGGTTCTGTGATAACTGCAAAACGTATGTTGATGTTCTACCGCTTTCACATGTTTCGTTTCAAGGTACAAAAGAGGGAAGAAGAAGATTTAGTGAACGCTTTATTCTAATGTTAGTTCTAGTTGTCCTTTTGCCTGCATTATTTTGGCTCATATTTTATCTACTATTTCTCTTAAGGTTCTAGACAAAAGAGATGAGAGCATGATTAAGCAATGTATAGGATGTAAGCATTTTCATAGTAAAGCTGTGGATGTTCCAGAAGGGAATGAACCCGTAGGTGGCTGGAAAACAACTTGGAAATGTGCAAAAGGGCATAAAATAGACAACCCTTATCAAACGACAACTTGTGAAGACTTTAAAGAAAAACAGAAATTGTCGATGATATAGACTGGTCTGATTATGCCTGAGTTTTCATGGGAGAGACTTGACACAAAAGCACTTGGAATAGCGTTGGCTAGAGGAAAGATACCTCGATGGGTATACGATGAAGTGCAAGCTCGGAAACCAGATATCATAAGTGCAATGGAGAAAATTGAAATTGCAAGTGAAATTTCACCATTCCCTCCAACTCATGTTATTCATGAGGCTCTCTATGATGTTGATTACAAAATAGTCGTATATGCCCACCCGACACTTTTCAAGGGAGATAGATTTGTCTATCCGATTATCGAGTTGTCAGCTCCTCCAATCATATACATGGAGAAATCAAAGTTCTTAGGATTGCTAGCACATGAGTTCCTTCATTACGTAGTCCACACAGTAAATCTGCATAAGACATTGGTTGAACTTGAATCCAAAGGCAACAAAAAATCTCCAGCAATAGTTGGTGTAATTCCGAATAAGGAAAAAATGACACTTGAGGAAAGAGACCATTACTTCTATGGTAATCCAGAACAATGGTTCAAAGACAAAGAAGTGATAAACGCTGTAGAGGAACTTGAATCTAAGAAAAGTTCTGTCTCTAGTCGAGCAGTGGCAGACAAAGTCATGAAGTGGATGAATGAAAGAAAACCCATGAGGGAGTTCAAAAGAGGAGAAGTAACAGGATACAAAGGAGATATTTGGCTTCATCAGTCAATAATAGAAAAAGCCAAAAAGCTAGGATTGTTACAGAACTAAGAGAACTGATTAAGAACTAAGAGGGTTTAAGTTGACTGCATCTTTAAAAGTTACTGTACCTCAAAGACGAGAAATCATGCTCTTGTCTCAAGTTTCTGTTCCGTTTGGACAAAATGGAATTGCCAAATTTCCATTTGAAGTTAAGGAAATAAAGCCAGAACAAGCTATTTACTTCACAATAAGAGTCTCGCAACCATCTGGAAGAACTGATTTAGATATTGGTTTTTCTGTCATGGATGATGTAAACTATCGTAAATGGTCATTGCAGCAGCCCAGTTCAGCTTTCATAATTGCTCCACGATTTAATTTTGGAACTTTGACATTCAAGCCTTCAAATGCTGGTCTGTACCATGCCGTATTGGACAATCGCTATTCAGTTCTTACAGGGAAGGAAGTTTGGTTAAGTATCTATGAGACTTGGGTGGAAGAAAAGGAGGTAGAAGTTCCATTACCAAAACCAGAACAGAAAATTGAAGCACCAAAGCCTAAAATTGGCTTATTGCAACGCTTATTGAATAAACTTCGTTCCTCTCGTACACTGGCAGTATTGGGCGTTTTACTTGCTGTTCAAGTCTTTTCTGTTTTCCTTGCAATTGGAATAGCATTCTTGCTCCATTCCATTTTGGCAGTTGACTATGGAGAAACTATGGGTTATATAGCAACAGCAATTGGTGGAAGTACGGTACTCGTTCTAGTCTACTTGTATTTTCTTCTAACTGGAAGGTCATTAGCTCAGCTTTCGCCTCCGAGCTGACTCTATTTTGTTCTATTTTCTCTTTCTGAACAACATTAGATTTTCAAAGGTTATTACATATTCAAATCCCGATTCAATGAGTTTCTGAGATTCATTGAATACGAATACCTAGCATAAACAATGACAGAGAAGAGGAATGAAGTTAATCATTCTAATTTCCTTAGTCTAAGGCATTTCTCTGGATATCTTGCCTATTCTATTTGCCTTACAAGGTCGCCTTCTTTCACTGGAGAAGGTTTAGGTTCCTCAATCTTCTCTGGCGTTAACTGTTTCTTTTCCGTCACTGTTATTTCTCTTGCTTGGAATTCACTTAAAATATCAAATGGTCGATAGATTCTTTTCTCTGTTATAAAACTCTCCGCTACTGAGATTTTTTCTTGGACATGCGTGACTTCGACATAGCCTTTTACAAGTTCCAGTTTTTCAAGGTCTTCTTCTGTAGTAGGGTCTTTAATCATTTCACCCTCTTCATAAATGACGAACTTCATTCCCTTCTTTACGTTGCTTGCTTTTCCGAGATTAATCAAGACTGTATAAGGGCTAAGGACTTTCACTACTCTGCCTTTAAGCAGTTCTGCCATATTTTGTCATCATCCCTACATATATGTGTTTCAACATTCTCTTTAAAACACTTGCAGTCTCTTTCAAATCTTCTTCTGACAACTTCTCATAGTGGTCTGGAAGGTAAAATCTTGCGATGTTTCTCGGATGCGTAGTTCTATTGAAGGCGTTTTTCCAAAAATCATTGCGTGGGTCATATGGTATTGGTATTGTATGAGAAATTTTCTTTTGCGTATAGGATACTAAGACTAAGCCTACTTCTTCTTCGAGGTATTCCTCGCCGACCTTTTGGTCGCAACGAAAAACTTTGAGGAACATCTTTCTTTTTATACCTTCGTCTTCTCCCTTATCAATTATTGCGAAGGCTTGGTTGCCAATCATCTTGAAACTTATAATCCGACTTTCTAATTTTGCTTGAATTAGTTTCTTAGTTTCTATTGCAAGTTCCAGTTGCGTTACATAAGCTTCAAGCATTGGTATGAGGCTTATGATATACTCTCCTTTCTTTCTCCATAATTCAAAAAGTTTCTTGAGTACATTTTCTAGTTTAGTAGTAAGTTCAGGATAATCCTTGTAGCGAACTTGCTCAATTCCAATCACGTTTGAAGGTATTTCTATTTGTGTTTTCTGGTTGTCTTTGACCAAAATAACAACTGGTTTGTTAAATCCATAGAGCATTCCTAATTCGATTAGAACATTTTCGTTCAGACCAGTAATATCCACTATGCCAAACTGCGTTGATTGAATTTCGTGACAAATCTTGCACGTTATCGCAATATTCATTGCATTTTCGTCGGCTATCGTCACTGGATAACCACGAAGAGCCTTTTTGATAGCGTTTTCTCTACTAATCCGTTCAGCATCATATGGTTCTGCAATAAAGAAAGAATTCGGAATTATGCTTACTGGATAATGTGAACATCTTCCGCCACTAAGAAGACAATACTCGCCATATAGAGGTTCAATTAGATATTCGGTTGACATGGCTTCTCACAAAGTTTTCAAATTCAACTGACCTAATATGTTTTTCACAGTGTATCATTGTCAAGCATAGTCCTTTTATTACTTATTTGCTTGTTTTAAAGTGGAGCGGTTCGTTTGGTTATATGGAAAGGCATTGTACGTGCCATAATACCAGCTTTGCTACTCTTTTCACCAATTATCACTGCTATAGTGTATGTTGGCTATTC
>Ga0315310_10000691_pt1 | contig 21704 bp, 34 predicted proteins | sample TDP5_MG_FD_203630 | JGI IMG/M metagenome (GOLD analysis project Ga0315310, IMG submission 203630) | Freshwater sediment microbial communities from Lake Towuti, South Sulawesi, Indonesia - TDP5 | ecosystem: Environmental > Aquatic > Freshwater > Lake > Sediment | place: Indonesia: South Sulawesi...
TCAACAAGGACCTCCACGGGATAAGGAGCGAACTGAAGACCCTGAACACTGACCTCTACTCCATTAGGGGTTCTCTGAAGAGCCTTTCAGGGATGGAGACCGATATCACCACCCTTGTTGGGGACAAGACCAACCTCCACTGGGTAGCGAGGAAGGACGTTACGCTCGTCCTGGAAGATTTCGTATCTAGGGGTATCCTGCCGACGATAAAGGGAGACGCCTCCTTCGAAGAGGAGGTGAGCATCCTCGGTATGCTCTCCCTAGGTAAGCCCCTAGTCCTCAGCACGACCGACCCTCTTAAGCCCCTCGCGGACATCTCCACCAACCTAGTGAGCCTCAACGCAGACCTCTACGGCATAAGGGGAAACCTGAAGGATCTGAACACATACTTCTACGACATAAGGAGCGAACTGAAGACCCTGAACACCGACCTCTATGGGATAAGGGGTAATCTGAAGGATTTCGTCTCCAAAGGAATACTGCCCGAGATCAAGGAGCCAGCCAAGTTCCTCAAGGACATGGATATCCTAGGCAAACTCAACCTCCTGGAGAGGGTGAAGTCCCGTATTGATGCCAGATTCAACGCTTTGGACTTCACTGTATCCTATGACTTCACTGACAAGATATTTTACCCCGGTCCTTTTGACGCTCCTACGCACTTCTGGTTCAACAATCGCTTCGTGGGTTTAACTGGTCTCCGTGATTGGGCTGACTGGATCAAGAAGTACATGACGGAGTTCGCCGATGTGACCATTGACAAGCATAGGGACAAAATCGTGGATGCGATGCTGATATTCTCTCAGGGCGTGAGGAGCGTGGTGGACTGCTTCATAGATATAGCACAGAACATAAAGTCATGGGTTGAGTGAACTCCTCTCTTCCATCCCCCCCACACTTCACCCTGCAAAGCCTCTCCACCCTGAATTGAGGATCTTAAATCCATAAACTACTAATATTTATTCTGTTATTTAATGTGAAGGGGAGGAGAGTTGCCTGTCAATATAACGATCGTATTGTCAGACGAGACGTTAGAAGAAGTCTGTGTGCGCGGGATCAAGGAACTGGAGCTTAAGTTCGCCGTCCTCCCCGTCTCACGGATTGAAAAGGGTATCGCCCTCCTCAAGTTCGTGGACGAGGAGACAGGTCAGCGAGTCGCCGTGACCATTGAACCACGGAGGACCATCACAGTGGAGCTCTTCGATAGGGAGGAGCGTCTCGTCAGCTCCTACAAGGGAAAGGTTGCACTATCTGAAGATCCCGTATCTTATTAGCCCGTATCCCCTATCGTAGCTCTTCCCAACGGAGATCCTCCTCATCCTCTCCTTCACCTCCCCGACCGACTTTATCCCCAACCTCTCGTGGAGGAGGGCTAGGAGGCCCGCGACATGGGGCGTCGCCATGCTTGTCCCTCTCATAGCTGAGAAGCCGTCCATCTGGGTTCCGTCGTACTGGCCGTCGGCCCACCCCTGCCCCCCGCTGTAGATTAGGTCCATCCTCTGCCCATCCCTCACGGGCCCCCCTCCGGGTGCTAGGATGTCTGGCTTTATCAGGTTCTCCCCGTACCTCGCATAGTCCTTGTCCCACTCCCCCCTGTGTTCCCTGTAGTATTCGGCGTTGGGCCCCCTGCTGGAGAAAGACGCGACATCCCCATACTTGGGCGAGTAGGCCCCCACTGTCAAGGCCTTGGGGGCCGCCCCGGGGCTCGCTATCGTCCAGCCCCCCGGTCCCGAGTTCCCCGCGGCGACGACCCACATCACCTCGTCACCGGTGTCCTGTATGATCCTGCATGTGGGGTCCTCGTCCACGCCTCCCTGTAATGGCCCGCCCAAGCTCATGTTCACGATCTTCGCCCCCCAGGAACAGGCCAACTCCATTCCCCTGAGGACCGTTGAGTCTGATCCGAAGCCCGTCGAGTCTAGGACCTTTACGTGCAATGAGGTGAGGGCGTCGGCGACGCTCCTAACATCGCCGAACCTCGTGGAGAGGCTCCCCAGGAAGGCGCAGGTGTGGCACCAGACACCGTGGCTGACCAAGTCCCAAGGAGGCTCTGGCACGAGGGAGACCTCCTCAACCATCCTCCCCACCCTCAGCGGGTGGAGAGGTATCGGCGATCCGCAGTCCAGTACTGCGACGCGGGTGGTGACGAGGTTGTCCTCAGGCGCCTCTATGATCTCCCTAGTCTCCCCCGTGGGGATGATGTCCACTTCGAGGTCGGTGGGTCCCATCAGCATCCCAAGAGGCCCGGAGATGGGAAGCCTCCCCAAGATCTCGGCTAGCGACGGGACACGCGGTATCTCGATCTCGCTGATCTTAACCTGCCCTAGAAGGGGATCCTCTATGAAGGGCATCGGGGCCGTCAGGGGGCTCCTTATCCACTCCGAAAGGATCTCGATATGGGGTGCCCGTGGCATCGAGTAAAGGACCTTGACGACATAGGGGATCGACTGTATGGCAGGTATATCCTCCGCCCTCGCGATGATGGGTATGTACCTCCCCCAGCTCACCAACTCGGAGTGGACTGTTATCGGGAGCTTCTGTAGCTCTGGCAATACCTCTGAGGTCTTATTCTGCTCCACCTCCACTATGAGTTCGAGGGGCTGGTTTGAGGAGTGCTGGGAGGTTCTGCCCCTTGAATCCACTAGGCCTCTCTGCTTCAGCTTCTCTTGGAGCCAGGTCCCTATCTTCTCCTCCTCTATCTTCTCGCTCATTCTTTCATAGCCTCCGCTATCTTCATCAGGTTTGAGATGTTCTGGTTCATCTCCTCGATCCCGTCCACGAGCTTCTTCATCAGCCCCTCGTTCCGCTCCATCGTCTCCTGGAGCTTCCCCATGCTCTCAATCAACATCTTCAGCGTCCCAAACTCCTTGTTCAGGGCTTGGAGGGTGGTTATCAGGTTCTTCACATCCTTCCTTAGGTCCTTGAAGACGGCGACGAAACTCTCCATAACGCTCACCGATTAAGGTACCGCATTTTAATTAAAAAACATATTGTGTTCGACTGTCGAATATTACGTCCCTGATAAGGTTTAAAGGTTTTTTAATATCATTTTACCTCGATGTCTCTCGATGAGATGAGGCGTGAACTTATGAAGAGGTATGAGGCTAAGACACAAGGAGAACCCATAGAACATAAGGTCGCAACAGAGTTTGAAAGATGCAATAAGATAAAGGATAAAGGGGAACGCCTCAACTGTAAATTCAAGGTTCTCCACGAACTCAGTAAGGTACAAGATAGAATGAACATAGATATAATGAAAGACCTTAACGATACAACCGACCCTCGATGGCTACCAATCCACATTATAGATGATGCAAACGCTATCATTCTTGAAATTTGCCTAGCTGAAGGCAATCCCAAGGTTACAAGATACATTAATGAGAAAATAAGCTCTCTCAGTAAGAAATGGTTTAGATTCTTACATGAAAGATAAGCGAATCAAGGGGAAAATGAATGAGATAAGGTTTAAAGGCTTTACATCTTTTTTAAAAATTGAATGTCTCTGGATGAGATGAGGCGTGAGCTCAGGGAGAGATACAAACTCCTCACACGCATACATAGTAGCACGGGTGGGCAGGATTATGTCCCTGGAACGGATATCAGGATCGAGTGGTCTGAGTACAACAGGTTTGCCCAAGAGAGGGTCTTCATGAAGCCCCTTGACTTCCTAGCTCTTTGTACTCCTCCCCTGTTCGGTAAGACTAAGGAGCACCCCTTCGGTTTCTATCAGCCGTCCGTAAGGGATATAGACCAGGCCATCTCCTCTGGTGAGCCCCTCTGGGCCTTGTTCCTCGATGTAGACATCTCCAAGAATATGGTTGTGGGGCATGAAGGTCGTCATCGCGCCTACTGGGCGTGGAAGAAAGGGTTGAAACTAGTCCCCGTAATGATCTTCCACAGGAGAGATCGAAGTTATATTGAGGCTAAACTCCCCATAGACTTGTCCAAGGTGAAATCTCAGGCAGAGCTCTGGGGATTTCCAGTATCAGCCAAAGAGGTAGCATTACTCGGGTGAAGTAGGTGTGGGTCTAGGCGCACGTATCAAGGCCAGACTCTTATCTCCTTGATCTCTTCCCATATTCTCCCCTCGTATTTCTTAGAGAGCTTATACATAGTGTCGTCCGCGTCGCCCTCGAAGCTCCAGGGATCATCCCAATAGTCCTTAAGGTAGGCGTCTACGTCGCCCTGGTACCTCCTATGTAACTGCCTGTGATGGCCGTACTCGTGAAGCATCGACCTAATTAGCTGTGACTCTACATAGGGACGGGGTGAGGGGACGCATCTTGCGATCTCCAATATATCTTCTTTAACGTGAAATTGAGCGTAGGTGTAATCCTCGATATCCAGACCGAAAAGGGGTCCTCGCCATAGAATTTCACCGATCTTGAAGCCCTTTACAGGTGGGATACCTTCAGACCCGGCCTCTTCCTCAAGGATTTTTTTGAGGGTTCCGAGAATCAGATATAACCGTTGCTCAGGGATACAGACAGGTATTGCGCGCACTCCAACCTTTCTCTCAAAACTCTCGCGCGCGAGTTTTTCATACCTCTCCATGAGCTCTCGGCGAATTCCTTCGAAGGACATCCCACAATAGTTATTTTATTCCAAATTATATAATCTGTTGTATGCCTAGAATCCATCCGAACATCGGCTCTGTGCAGAACATTTTCTTCGGAAGACTCTACAGCAGCGACCTGATCCTCCTCTACAGGGCCGTAACCGGGAGGTATGCCGAGTATCCCAGCCTCTTCGTCATGACAGCCGGTCTGGGGCTTTTCCACGACATCACGCAGGCACTGGGCTTGGTGGGCGCCCCAGCAACCACTGCACTGGTTATCGGGAACCTCGCCGAGATCTTCTATAATGAAGCTGTAAGAGACAGAGTGTTCACGCTCGATATCCCAGAGCTCCGCGATGAGGATCTCTGGACGGGCTGGGATAGGTTCACGGAGTTGTTGAGAGAGGATATCGAACAAGCGGGTCCTGCTCCGCCTAAACTGCCTAGATTGAAGTTTGAGATACCCAAGTTCACCCTCTCCCCAGAACAGGTAGGACAGCTCCCTGAAGAGTTGAAGTTCGTGTATTACATCTACCGAGGGGACATTGAGTGGATGGAGTACTCCTTCCAGACAGCCTCGCAGTATGCCCCCGAGATGGTCCCCCTCCTCTCCACCTTCTTCCCCGACCTTCAGAGGATCATGGGGCTCTACGGCGAATGGGCAAGGGCAAGGATCCTGAGGGAGGAAGCCTCGGATAACGCTAAGGTCGTGTCAAAGGTTATCTTCCTCAGCAACTACCGTTGGTACGCCCTAGTGGGGGACCTCCTTTCCCCCATAGAAGAAACATTCACCAAGACAGGGTTCCAAGGAGGGCTGATGAAGATAGCAGATATTCTGAGGGTTGAAGCCGAGAGAATCCGCGTTGTCCCCCCTAAAATACCCTTCCTACCCCCTAGACTTAGATAAAAAATGCGCGAGAATAGCGACCTCGGACCTACATGCACCCTGAGAGCGGACGGTCGCCATCTCGCCGATATATTTCATTTAGATATAATTTAAGAGGTTTATGGATTAAAAATCTATAATTTTTATCCTCATACGACCTAGATGAGCGAAAGGGATTTAGGCATAAACACCATTAAACACCAGTATGGGGTAGGTGTCATGGGATATAGCAAGGAGCCGATAAGTTTCACACTAAGGGGGATAAGATATACCCTAAGTGTAGACCAAATCCTCTCCTCCATGAGGGGTGTCAGGCCGGAGAGGATCAAGAAGTACTATGTTGAAATAGGTAGTGAGAACTACCCTCCTAAGCAGGTGATATCTGAAACCCTCGGGATATCGAGAATAAGTTTCACGACTATGGACGCTTACGACATCTTGAGGAGACTAGGATTTAGTGTAGAGGAGGAAGATTAACATAATTTAATTACTGGATTGAAGCGGAGGTGGCCACATGAGGGCTCAGAGATGGAAACTCTGGTACAGCAGGCGTGAGGACTCATTCGGAACAACCTTTGATGGCACCGCGTTTAAGGGAAAGAGCGAATATGGGGTCAGATTCAGGGTACACATAATGAGGGACTCCATAACGATGATGACTGAGCCGTCGAGAACAGGATACACTCTAACTGACAGCTTCTTATCCCCCATAAAAGGAGTCCTGGGAGATCCAATCTCCGGCCCGAGTAGACTCAATCTTGGAAGCGATTGGCCTATGCCTGGAGAGGTTCTCATAACGACCTGGACGCTGCCGGAGGATAAGCGTGAGGAGACTATTCGAACAATTAATCAATTTCTAGAGGAGGCTGGCCGCTGTGAGGGATTCCCTCCAGGTCTTGGAGGCGATGCTGCCGAGAGGTGAGGACTGATGGCTGTTAGGAGGCTGACCATCAGGCCGGCGGAGGTCCCTAGGTTCGCCGAGGGCGAGTACCACCCCGACCAGGCGACGCGTTACATCGAGCTCACCAGCTTCATCCACAGGGCCCTACATCTTCCATCTATCCACGAGTTCACGGAGGGCTTGGCCGAAATAATCCTCTCCTTTTTTTCCGCCCAAAGGAAAGCCTGAAAAGAGCAGGTGAGGAGATGTTCTATTTCGAAGTCAAGTTTACAACTCCAAAGGGACTGGCCCTCTTCATCAAAGTAGAAACGGAACGAGATGATCCGCAAGAAGCAAAGCCAAAGCCCTCGACATGATACGGGAAAGAGAAGCCAATCCACAGGATTTCATTTATAGATATTGCTGGCACATATCACCTCAGGAATACAACAGGTGAGGAAAGAAGATGACCATTGACGAAATATTAATCATAACTATCATTATGCTGAATTTTCTCTTTCTAACTATTATCGTAGGATCCTTATTGCTGTTCTTTGCATGGAAACAAAGGGAAGAGGGAAGAGGAACCTTTCACGATAAAGAAGATTTTAATCCTTCAAAGGATAACCCGAACTAAGCGGGTAACGGAAATGAAGAAAGAGTATCTGGAATTATACCTGACTCGGCTAGGAAGCCGATGAGGCTTCCATGACCAAGCGAGACCACCTAAACCTTTTAAAATGTAGGCTTGATGATCCTCTGCGTAACGAATACCTTAAAGCGTTTATGTCTCGCGCTAGATTAGGAGCCCAGTTAGATCAATACGACTATTGCCCATGTTAGGAAGAGGATGATCCCACAGGCTATGAAGTAGACGCCCTTCTCCGCGGGGTATCTGTAGCTGAACAGGATCAGGACCAGGGCTATTAGGAGGGGGTATATGAGCGTGGGGTGTAGGGCTGGGGTCAAGAGCATCAGGAGTAAGACGGGCGGGATCATGAGTAGGTACGCGAGCCTGTGGCTCCACTTCAGTCCTAGTTTTACTGGGATGGTTGTCTTTCTGGGCTGAGACCTTGAATCGACGGCGACATCAGGCTCCGCATCGATGATCTTTACACCGCAGAGAATGGGTAAGAGGATTAGGCTCATCACTATGATCTCGGGGGTTATGATCTGAGTTGCTACGTAGAATCCTCCTGCGAAGGAGAGGACTACGCCCATATCCCAGGCTAGGTCTCCGAGGATGAAGACTCTGTCTAAGCCCGAGCTGTATCCAACAGAGAGGAGGAGCCCACAGGCGGCTAGGATGAGGTAGATGAGCCCTGTTTCGACGATGAGTATCCCCGACAGGATGAGGGCTACGGGGTAGGTGACGAGCATGGCGTATAGGTAGTGTCTGGGGTTTAGGGTTATAACTCTCTCGGGGTCATGTGCGTCTAGGAGGAACCTTGGCTTGTATCCGAGTTGATATTCCCCCTTCCTGAGGTCATGGTACGTATCGACTAGGTGAGAGCTGTAGAGGATAACCGCCACATTTGCCACATGGATGAGGAGGGGCGGATACTTCACGCCGGTGACCTGGAAGCCTATGACTGCGCCGAAGACGGATGCCAGTATCGCCATCGCCATCGGCAAGGGCCTGATCTCTATGAGGAGGGCTTTTCCAAGATAACCAGCAGACTTCCTCATCAGATCATCACCTTCAGGAGTCCCCTCAGCTCCTCAAATGCCCTGGACCACTTCTGCATCTCCACGAGGTCTATCTGCCCGGTCCTCGTGTTCTCTATGGTCATGTGGTTCAGGGTGATGGCCTGCCTGAGGCTTTCATCACCCGAGAGTATGTCTAGGAAGGTGTCCTCGCTCACCTTGAAGATGTGGATGGGGTTCTCATCCCCGCTCGCGTATCTTATCCTACCCCCCTCGCACTTTAGGAGGAGGGTTTCGCCGTCTAGGCCCACGACCCTGAGGAGTGATACGAGGCCCTCGCCCTGCATGATGTAGGGTTTCGCCTCGGGGTAGAACCTCTCCTGTATGGAGAGGAGCTTGTCCAAGATCCTCTTTATGTATCCCATCTAACCACCCTTGAGGAGATTGCGCAGAGATTTGAGGAGGCTCCTCCTGATCCTCCTCCTCTTTAACACCACTGGATGATCCATAGCCTCTAGGAAACGGTCTATCGGGAAATCGTTGATCAGTTTTTCCTTAGCCACCTGCGGGTCTAGAGGGAACTCGGCGAGGGTGGGTATGCCGTACTCTCCGAAGGAGTGATCCTCTGGGAAGACCGTTATGAGGGTTCCACACTTGGGACAACTCAGGCCCACCATGTTCTTCACTAGGCCGAGTATGGGGATCCCGTGCTCCCTGCACATATTTATCGTCCTTCTTACATTCGATTCACTCAGGTGGCTGGGGATCGTCACTATGACCGCATAGTCCATCATGGGTAGGAGAACCTGGGGCTCAGCCCCCGTCCCTGGGGGGAAGTCAACTACAAGGTACTCGACATCCCACCTCGTCCTCTCCAGGAGCTGGACCGCCGCGGACTTGAAGTCTTCCCCGCTCCAGAGAACGGGCTCATCCCTAGAGACGATCTGGGCTATGCTCACGTACCTCAGCCCCGCCAAGTCGCTGGGCTCGAAGCAATCATCCACGACGACCAACTCACCGCCTCCGAAGATGTCCAGGGCATTCGGCCCCGTAAGGTCTGAGTCTAGGAACCCAGTCTTGAAGCCCCTGCTCACGAGGGCCTTCGCTAGGCTGGCCGCCATCGTGGTCTTCCCCACGCCGCCCTTCCCGGATAGGACCGCGACCTTCTTCACAGGAAAAATTTAATACCGACCGACAAATTTAAAATTATGGGAGACAGTTATGTCGTCCACACTGGCCGATAGAACTGAGAAGATAAGCATAAGAATGACTTCTGAAGAGAGGATGATGGCCGAGAGCTTGGCTAAGTACCTCAAACGTGCTGGTAATATAGAGGAGGCGACAATCTCCAGTGCCCTAAGGCTCTGCCTCCACTACACTGTCACCGAGATCCTGAAGGCTATTGAGAGGAGGAGGTACTACAAGTGATAGAGAATAATAGGAACCTGAGAGAGGCTCCGACGGAGCCTTCGACGGAGTATCCGACGAAGGAGCCGGAGATTATGATGAATACGGGGCCTCCGGCGGAGAAACCGACGGAGTACATCTATAGATGCTCTGTCCATGGTCCAGTGGAGCCTGTTACAGTCTCCGGTAGGCTCATCTGCCCCATATGCAGAAGGTTCTTGAGCAAGGAGCCTATTGAGGGGGAGGGGGGGATAGGGGTTGGGGAACTCGAGGATGAGGAAGTAGAGGAATTAGAGGAGGAGAAGGAGGTTCCCGAGGAGCTTGTCCCCCTTAAACCCACCGAGGTCTCGGCTACCGAGAGGGTAAGAGAACTCCTGGCCAAGAATCTCGGGCGGGTCTACGGAATCCCCAAGCAGGAGGCCTCTAAGAGGATAACCGCAATCCTTGATACTCTGAACCCGGATGTCGCCCTCAGTCCCCAGAGCCTCCACGCCCACATCAAGAGATACGCCCCCAACGCGGATGACCAGCACCTCCAGAGCATAATAAACAACATCTTCTGGAACCTGAGGAATGAGGGATATCTCCCGAGCCAATATACCGTACCCATCTACGCCTCGCCACCCGGAGTTGCCCCTCCGGTTATGTATCAGTCCCCATACTCGCAGCCGACACCGCAGCCCATCTACACGCCTCAGATCTATCCATACCAAGCGCCCACCCCGCCCTACGGACCAACCTCATCGCCCTACTGGCCTCCTTCCTACCCGATGCCAACTCAAGGTGCGGGGAGTGGACGGAGGATGAAGATAGTGATTGAGGGGCAGGAGATAGAGACGGACTTCGAGGGCTTTATGGCCTGGAGGCGCTATCAGCAGGATCTGGAGAGGGAGAAGAGGGAGAGGGAGAGACACGATATGGAGATGAAGAAGCTAGAGGAGGAGCTCAAGGGGATAGCTGGCGAGAGAGGCGAGACGAAGGAGAGTCTAGTTCCAGTTAAGTTCGGGGAGACTACGGTGAATGTCCCCGCCTCGATAGCGCCACTATACTTGGCCCCGAAAACAGAGAAGGAGGCCACCATCCCCATCAAGATTGAGGACTCAGTAGTGAATGTCCCCGCCTCCATCGCCCCCCTATTCCTGAAGAAGGAACAACTGGTCCCCGTGGAGGTCAGGGGTCAGACCATCCAAGTACCGGCATCCCTTGCACCCCTCTACCTGAAGGGAGAGGATGAGACCGTGAAGAAGCTGGGGGACGAGGTGAAGGATCTGAGGGAGACTCTCCACCAAAAGGAACTTGAGTCCAGAGATAAGGAGCTGGGGTCTTTGAGGGAGGATCTTAAATCTGTTAGGGACAGGATGGAGAAACAGCCTACGTTAGAGGAGCAATTGGACGCGCTGGACCGTTACGCGGAGAGCAGGGGCTACACCAGGACCGGCAGAACCACCCTGGATGTGGTAGGGGAAGGAGTTGAGAGGCTTGACGGAACCTTTAGGGAGCTCGTGCAAAGGCTCACCCCGAGCGGTGGGGGAGCGGAGTTCAGTCCAGAGGTGAGGAGGACCCCTGAAGAGAGACTCAGGAAGGCCCAGGAGATAGAGGGGAGGCTGGAGGAGAACAGGGAGCTCATGGAGGCGGAGGAGGTCCTTATCCGTTCAGCTAAGGAGGTTCTCAGGTCATCAACGACATCACGGTAGAGCTTTTCAACTCTCGTCCACTTAGAGGCTAGGGGCGGAATAAAATGGAGGGCGGACCCGCATAACGGGTGTGCCCACACTCAAGGCATCTCCATGTCCCATCCTCCCATAGGAAGTAGCTGTACCTCTTACAGCCCCCACAGTAGAGGGACTTCAGGACGCCCTCCCAGCCGCATTCTCGGCATCGCGCACGAAACTCGAGGGTGGTCAGCATCTCGGTTCTCCGCAAGTATAGGGGCGACCCGCACTTTGGACACTTGGCTAACTCCTGCAATTTAATTCATAGAAGAGTGCCCAAAAATTAATTATAAATTATATGGTGTTCGACAGTCGAACTTAAATTTCCCAAGAAGGTATTCCACATAGTATCAGAGATTTCATACGAAGACAAATGAATACTTATTAAATAGCCTACTAAAGATTATTAGGTATGGAAGAGGAGAGGAGGCTCCCGAACCCCCTAAGGGCGCTGAACGGCTTGACCACAGCCATCGGGGAGCTCGACAGATTTCTGAAAGCCCTAGACGGAAGGATAACGGACGTAGACAGGACCTTCAAGCAGATAGACAAGGAACTCTCAAACCCCAGACTTCCCCAAACGACACCACTACCGAGCAGAAAACCCACAGGCAGAAGCTATGAGGGGCAGACGGAACTGTCATACTGCGTTGAGTGCTGCATAAAACATAGTCAAACAGCTAAAGTGCTTGCCCGAGAGGCCCTTCAGAGGGCGGAGGCTGACATGCCCTCAAGTCCTGGTGTCCAGGAGAAGGTGCGGGGAGTGGTTGAGGAGCTCGCTGGCTTTGAGGATGACTCAGACACGGTGGAGAATGAGAAGGTGGTAGCCCTGAACACGATGGCTAGGGCTCTGAGGAAGTATATCTACACAACGGGAGCGGAGATAGGCAGGGCCTCGATAACGGATCTGAGGAGGATGAAGTCGATGGTGGATCAGCTTGTGGAGGCGACTTATCTGGTGAGGAAGGGGGAGGAGACCTGCGTGGGCTGCACGGTGGAGGAGATCTGCGGAGGGAACCTGGAGTGTGTGGAGTTCCTGACGGAGGCAGCCAAGAAGGCGAGGTCGCCCAAGGAGTTCGAGGAGTTCATGGAGGAGGCGAGGAGGAGGTATGTCTCCAAGGGCTAGCAGGAGTGATGTGATAGATAAGACGATTGAGGTTTTTGAGAAAAAAGTAGAGGCGGAGGAGAAGGAGGCTGAATTCTACCGCTCGGTACTTGAGAAGCTCCGATGGCTGAGAACACTCAAGGAGAAGAACCATCTCTCCTGGAAAGACATAGAGGAGGCTATGACGCTCACCTGCTACGACAACTTAGCCTTTTGCTGTGGACCCAGTAAGGAATGTCCTTATCAATTCTCCGTGCTGGAGGCCCTTGGAATAGACCCAAATGATTTTGCGGAGTTCAAGGTAAACGCTATTAATAAGTACCTAAAGAAGAAGCTGGGGAGCAGAGATGAGTTTGGAGGGATGGAAGGCCTATAATGTTATGAGGCTCGGTGCGAGGAGCCTGGTTAAATCCAAGAGGCCAGATCTGACGGATGAGGAGGTGGAGAAGGTTCTGGATAGGCTCTTCGAGATCTGTGCCGAGCATAGAGAACCTTCAGACCTCACCGCCTGTATATATGCGAACCTGGAAAGGGTATGCGGGGAAGTGAAACGGACAGAAGGCGGAGGTGGTAGCAGTCCATATCCTACCCAAGAGGAGCTACCACCGGCAGGAGTAAGGCTACAATTTGAGCGTTTAACAGTATATCTTGATAGACGCCCAGTTGAGGTGGCGTTCACAATACGGGGTAGATGTGCTACTGTACCTTTGATCCACGACATATTCTTCTTTAATAAACCAGAAGTCTCGGTACACGTGGATGTAAGGGAGGTATATTGCGAATCTGGGACTTTAGTCATAGAGTCATACTATCGTGAAAAAGCAGACAGAATCTCCGTGTGGTGAAGATGGGGAAACTAGAGGAGTTCACCAAGATAAGCGAGGAGTTCGCCAGGGCGAGAAAGGGAATAGAGGTCCTCGCAAACGAGGCCCACCGAGGTTGGCGCCGCCCCAAGTGGGGTAAGGAAGATTATGGATGTTTTAGGATCCTCTCAAGACCGGAGGACGAGATCGACCGGTGGGAGGAGAAGGGGGGCTACATAACCAAGGAGTCGATGTGGGGCAGGTTCCCCTGTACCGCGAACAAGTACCTACCCTGGATGATGAAACAGGAGATTGTCCCCCCTTGGCTAAGGGACCCAGAGGTTATGTTCGAGGTAGAGAAGGGCTGGAAGATAGAGTGCCTCAAATACTCGGAGGCTGCAGTGGGGTCATACCCCATAAAGAGGACCCACATGCCTGGTGCCGAGTGTTACTGTGAACCAGCCCACGATGTCTATGTGAGTAACGAAGACCTAATCCTCTCGGAATGTTGGTCCTATGAGGACATAAAGATAGAGCACGTGAAAAGGGTCTTCATAGACCCCGATGCGAGGACTGAGGTGAGGGAGAAGGCCGAAGCCTTTGCAAAGAGGCATGACATCCCCATAACCTACGGCTTCCCAGACCCAGAGGTGGACATGGAACATGAGGAGTGGCTCAAGAAGAACTATCCACCCGAGAAGGCAGAGGAGGAGATAAAGTGGTGGCGTGGGTCGCGGTATAGAACAGTAAAGGAACCCCTGTTAGACCTGATAAAGTACCTGAAGGAGAGGCACGAGAAGTGCTGGGATGTACATCTACCTCCGAGGGATGTGGCAGCCGCGGCCCTAGCAGAGGCCTACGACAAGGTAATGCACCGAATAACCCCCATCGGCGCCTCCGATGCCATATTGGAGATGGTGGAGCTTGGGAAGAGGGAGCCCATGCTCTCACCCGTCTTCGGAATAGGTCCACCAGCGGAGGCCTGCCTAAGACCGTGGAATAAGGAGGAACTAGCGGAATCCTTTGAGAAGGCGAAGGAGAGGTTGGGATGAGTTTTTATGACCTAGAACATCTTCGCCTATAGTCGGAAAACTTTAATTAAATACTTAGGTAGTTTCACATGTAGTGGTTGAAGTGCAGATTGGAAAGAGGAACGAGAAGGGTGCAGGGGTTGAGGAGTGCCGACTTGCCTTCATGGCTGCCATGGACCTGATAGAGGAGAAATGCGGCATCAGCTTCGGTGAAGGAAGGATGGTGCGCCTCCCAGAACTCGAAACGACCGTCAGGGTTCCCGAAGAGGTCTTGGAGATCGCCTCTGAGAACCCTGAGCTGACGAGGGAGGAGAGGGTCAAGGCTATAAGTGAGTCGGAGTGGGCGCGGGGCTGGGGGGAGGGGATGTGCCGCCTCGTGGCCCCCGAGCTCGTGGGCGAGGAGAGGGAGAAGTGCGTGAGTCGGATGTCCAGGATCCTAGCGGAGAGAGTCGTCTAGAGGAGGCGGGGATGGCAGGGGATAGTGCAAACCCTCATGAGATCGTAGAGAAGGGCGTAAGGGAGAAGGTCAGGGACGTCGTAAAGTATGAGATCGGGAGGTACTACCTCAAGGTCTTCGAGGATCTCGACCAGTGGCTCGGGGATGTCGTTAAGGCTTGTGGTCGGCTACCTGTCGAGGAGGCTGAGAAGTGCGCGGAGGAACGGCTCGTTGACATAAAAAAGGAGCTGAAGGACAGATTAAGACTTGTGATAAAAAAAATAGAGGAGAAACTAGCGCTTCAGCATATATTGGTTGCGGGTTCATTTGCAATTCGGGGGAAAACTACCTCTATCTAGCAGGATGAAATAAGCATTGGGGGTCAACTCAAAAATATAAAAAAGAGGGGGCTTGGATTCGCCTTAAGCCGACTGTGGGAAAACTACTTCTTCAGCATGGCTGTTTCCCATGAGTCGGCCCAATCAGTCTCGTCGAGCTTTGCCTTAAGGCCCTTGAGGCAGATGGCTACCTCGATCCCGCCCTTCTCCCCGCAGGATCGGTAGGCAGAGGCTCCGCCCAGACCCCTGATCTTCGCGAGGTACTTCGTCTTGCCCTTAGATACCATTGTGGTTGCGGCCATATTGCATCACAAGATTATTAATTCAGATCAGTTATTTAAAAGTGAGTGGAACGGAAAAAGGGGTTTTGTGATACAATGCCGGGGAAATATAGCGAGGTCCTCCATGTAAGGGTGAGGAAGGCCTTTAAGGAGGATCTGGAGAGGATAGCGGATCAGCTAGGGGAATCCACATCGGAGCTGGCACGAGACCTCATGGAGATTTCTTGGCTACTCATGGCAGGCGACATAACCTTCAGGGAGGTTGTCGAGGCGGCGATACCCACGATCATAGACAGTCTTGAGAAGAAGATCGGTGAGAGAGAGTGGATGAAGTGAGGGAGGAGGACCTCTGGGCCGAGAGGTGGGCCAATACGGAGGGGGAGAGGGAGCTAGAGGAGGCGATCGAGAGGCTGAGGAGCCTTAGGGGAGTTAAAAAGAAATTAATGTATAAGGCCGTGATTAATTATATTCGGAGCATGGTGGGAGATGGCTGAGGTTCCGATATGGGATGAGTGGAATTTCGTCAAGCTCGCCGGGAGGCTTAAGGGGACCGCGATGGCTCTCAGGGAGATGAGGAGGAGGGGGGAGGCCGGCGCCATAGCGGGGTGGGCCATCTACAAGAACTACGTCGAGAACCTGATCCGCCTAAGCCTCAGCAGGCCGGAGCCGGCGTATAGGACGACGATGATAAATGACCTCAGGGCTGTGGGTGAAGACGACCTCATCGAGAAGATCGAGGATCTCCACGCGGCACATCCGGAGGGGGTCCCCGCGGTAAAGACCTTGGACCTAGTGGATGGATGGGATGGGGAGCTATCCAAGAGGGTTGGGAGGAGGATACCCCGTAGCCCGAATGAGTTGACAATAGAGGAGATAGAGGAATCCAAGAGGATCACAAGAGAGCTATACGAAGTCCCCAAGGTCCCTAAGGAGGCGGAGGAGGTAGAAGAGGAGATCAGAAGGCTGGAGGAGATGAGGGGGGAACTTGAGGAGCGGCTGAAGAGGTTGAGGAGGCGCCCCCGTTGAGGGTCCTGTTGCCGGAGGAACTCCAGAAGAGAATTGAGAGGATCCTAGACGCCTTTATAAAGGAGGGAGAGGAGGTCAGGGAGTACAGCTTCTGGGACTCAACAAAGGTTAAGAAGGAGGAGGACTGGTTCGTGCACAACTGCCCAATCTGCACCTCCTCAGAGCTTGAGGAAGACCTGAGGAGGAAGAAGGAGGTCTTCATAGACCCCGCCTTCGCAGAGGGACTCCGAGACGAGATGTTGGCCTTTCTCATAGCCCATGAGGGGGGACACAAAGAGTGCCTGCCCAAGAGGGGCGGAGAGATCTGCGCCTCGGTAGAGGCCGTGGACATGTTCAGGAATCGAGACTTGGCCAAGGGGCTGGCGAGGGAGTGGTACTACAGGTGGTGGTACAGCACGCCCATATTAGAAGAGAGTAAATTCCTTGAAGCCTGGAAGGGGCTGATGGAACAACTGGAGGGCGCTGAGGAGGGGACGCGCTAAAGAACATATTCAGATTTGAGCCATGATATGCGTCGGGAGCTCAGGGAGAGGTATGAGAGGCTCCTCCGTGAGAGAATACCGAGAGATCAAATAGTGAGCGTTAAGGAAATATTGTCGAGGTTTGCGAGGTGTGCGAAGGAGCCCATCTGGAGGGAGAGGATAGTTATAGTAGGATGTAACGAGGTTTCAGAGGTGACTTTAAGGGTTCTTAGAAGACCTGGTTTAAGACCTAGGGCCTACGCCGGTTTTGTTACCACCTTTGATAAGAAGAGGATTGCCCATACATGGGTTGAGGTGGATGATTACGTCATTGAGACGAATCCATCCCAGATACTGGGAATTCCCTATGAATTGACGCCAATTATGTGGGAGCCTAGGGCTGGATGGGAGGAGAAAACTAGGCCCAAGATGAGGGAGCCCTATGAGAATGGCGTGTTGCTCCTCACTCCAAGCGGTGAGAATTTCTACAACTCCTTGGTTGAAGAAATAATTAGGTGTATGGGTTTTGCCGCCGTGGGCGAGGATGACCTCATCGAGAAGATAGAGGATCTCCACGTATCGAGGAGGCTAACCTTTGTTAAAATATCCTAGAAAGGTTGAAGGAAAAGAATGGTTAATGAGTGTAGTTTGGGCCTTTTATCCAATCTATGAAGCACCATATTTCCCTACTAGAGCGGTGATTCCCTTAGGGGAGGTTCACATTCCTACAATTGAACATTTCAAGGATATTTATGGGGAAGATTTGGTTGAGGTAAACAGAGATATTTGTATTATTCATGAATTAATACACCTTAAATTGGGGTACTTAGAAAAAATATTACACGGAAGAGAATTTCAGATTTTATTGAAACATGCATTAGAGGAATATTCCAAAAAGAGAACTCCCCCTTTAAATGAAGCTGAAAAGCGGGAGGTTAGAAAACATCTACAATTCTACATTACACAAGGCGCGCAAAGAGTTCTTGATACTAGTTAGTGAATGGATAAGATAGGGACTATCCAAGAGTGTTGGCAGGAGGATCGGTTTGCCTTTAAATGACTTTAACCCCTTCCTTATAGAGAAGTTCCGCGACTCTCCGAGCTATGAAGATGCTGTAGGCTTCTTTGACGGCGTCCTCGATCTCTAACCTGCTCACCTCTTTTCTTCCTTCCCTTTCGAGTTTTCTGAGGATATTTTCAAAGGCGATCTGGGCGACGACCTCTTCCTCCTCAGGGCTGAGTTTAACCGGCTTCATCACATCCACACCCTTATCCCCTCCGCATTCAACTCCCTAGCAACGATGTCGGCGATGTCCATATAGCTGAAGGCCTTTGAGCACCGATCCTTGCAGATCTGAATTATCTGTATCTTGGTAATCTCCTTCTTCCCCTTCGGCTCCAAGAACTCGTCGAGAATGAGTTGTTTAATCCTGAGGGCCTCTCTGTAGCCCGGTGTGCCAAGGAGCCTGTGCTTCCGACAAACCTCCATAACCTCCTCAGCCTCAGCGCCAAGGATCTTGTAAACTCTCGGCATCCGCCCCCGAGTTCCTATCCCAGGAATCCTTCGGACCAGCTCCACAACCCCCAGGGCTGTAAGGTCCTCAAGAGCCCTGTAGATAGTGGGCTTAGAAAGGTCTGGAAGATCTGAATGTATCATCCGGTAGGTCCCAGCCTTCTCTCTACAGAGATGGAGAAAAACCCTATAACGGGAATCAAGAGAATATATTGTCTCACGGATTGAGACTAATTCCCGAAGAACATCTTTAGGTAAAGAAGAAATATTCGTCTCAGAAGATACGATCAATTCACGAATATTATATATAGATATACTCGAATTTGTTTCAGGGATTGAGACAAATTGTTTCTTATCCCTCAATCACGGTTCCCCATTATATTCTTATCCATAATTATAAAAAATTTTGGAGGAGGGAGGAGGGCGGATGGGGAACCGATCACAATAACTGAGGTGACCGCCGCCCCACACTCCCAATAGGGTATTCTTTATCGTTTATATAACCTTTTATTTAACTCTCCTGCTCGACGACCTTTATCGTGATATGGACGACCTCTCCCTCACCGATTCTGAGCGCCTTACGGACGGATTCTGGGATCGTTATCCTCCCCTGACTCCGAACCGTTGCCGTGAACGGTAACTCTCTAACACCCTCCTTCATATCAACCACTCTAGGGTTCAGGGGACAACCCCAGCCATCACCATTAATTGAATTATAGATTGCAGTCCTATATTTGTTTTTCTAATTGTTCGACAGTCGAAATAATTTTAAATAGTTGTTTTAGAAGCAAACAACGGTAATTAGTCCTTCTAAGAAGCAGTATTTTCACACGGGTGAAATGAAGTTAGCTATGATTTCCTCCTCGACCTACAGATCACCAGGTCTCCCAGTAATTCACTCTTCTTCAAAACGCAGTCGTATTTCCTACCTTCAGGCATCTCTATTCCGGCGGCTACCCCAACGCCTCTGTCATAGACGGAGGCTGGGATCCCCACAACCACAAAAGGTTCCTCCGCCCGCGCACGGAAAACCATATGGGTGTAGAGGGGTTCACCAGGCTCCTCCCAGTTATGCCTTGCACACTCCAGCATAATATGATCCTCTAAAGGGTCTCCCTGGGCGTCTCTAAGCTCTTCGACGGTCAACCTGCAGTGGGCAATATCCCCGTAGAGGAACCTCTCCCCCACCATGGGCAACTCGTCCGGGTTCCCAAGGTTTGAGCTGAGAGATAACCTTAGGAGTCCCTCATACCTCTCCCTGAGCTCCCTCTTCATAGCCTCAAAGCTCATAAGCCTCAATGAATAGGGGAAGCCCAAAAATAAAAACTATTCAATTGGCTAGTTAAGAATCGCAGTTGGAGCACCTTCCTCAGATCATCTCGGATCAGAGGCCCTGAACGACATCTACCCCACAATAATGGCTGATTTATGGTGTCTATTTGTCTGCCAAACTTAGATTAATGGTTTTTACTTGATTATTCACAATTTCGTATGCGCACGTAAGTGTTCGACAGTCGAAATTAACCTATAACTAAGGAAACACGATATTATCTGTTATTTAAGTCCTAGTTAAACTATGGGTTTTATTGATTTTATGGATTCGTGAATAGAATTTAATCTCCATAAACACTTTATTAATCAATAGTATAGTCTGGGGTTTGAGGTAAGATGTCTAGGCTATTTAAGAGTCGGAAAGCGGTCAGCCCGGTAATTGCCACAGTCATCCTCGTCGCCGTAGCCATAACCGTAGCCGTTGCAGTAGCCTACTGGATGGGCGGCATAGCAGGAATGTACACAAAATTCGAAAAAGTCGAAATACTAAGCGCATACGCGCCCAAAAATGCTACCCACTGGCGGGTTACAATGATTCTGAAGAACACGGGCTCGGCAGATGCAACTCTATTAGATGCCTACGTCAACAACGTACCGAAAGCATCTTGGACCCCCCCGATCCTCTGGTACGATACAACTGGTGGTGGAGAGGTACTGGTAACGGGGGAGGGCCTTACAATAAAGAGCGGTCAACAGGTTGAGGTCAGATTGGACATCTCACTTAGCTGCACTAGTCCAAGCCCATTATCCTCTGGCACAACCATCAACATCAAGCTTCACAGCGCTGGCGGCATGGACTACATTAAGCTCGTTGAGCTTACCTAAGCCTACATCCCTATCTCCTTTTTTTTACTATTGATTCAACATCCATAATCTATTAAAATCTAACCAACGGTAGTTCTTAGGGGCCCAGGGACAAACGGCCTGCCCTAGAGGTCTAACCTCCCTTATTCCCGGGGCAGCCGGGCCCCAACCTGAGGGTGATCGGAATGGTTGGCAGAATCTACGTCGGCGGAAAGCCGAAGATGAACTACGTTGTTGCGATCATGACCTCCTTCAACGAGGGCCTTGAAGAGGTTATGGTCAGGGCTAGGGGGAGAGCGATCTCCAATGCTGTCGAAATCGCGGAGCGCGCGAGGATATTCCTCCCCGACCTGAGAGCCAGGGTAAGAATAGGAACAGATCAGATTTCCCAAAAGGGAGGAGGAGTTAGGCGGGTATCCACCATAGAGATAACCTTGAAGAGGGAGTAGTGAGCAATGTTCCTCAAGAACCATTATGTATGTATAATTCATAAATATTAAATATCTTTTAGGAAGGTTTGAATTATGCAGACAAATAGATGTCGAATGTCGGTGAAGGGGGGTTTTTCCTAAATTTATGCGCCCATGCGAAAAGATTTATCAAGGTAAGCGAGGAATCTCTACCATCCTCGGCGTGATCATCTTCGTTGGGTTACTCTTCTCCACAGTCATCCCGATGTATCTCGTCATGAGGCAGGCGGACACAATCTACGACAAGAAAATGTTCGAGATGAACCGCCTAGATGACGAACGCTCCAGAGAGAAACTATGGGTTTGTGCATATCCTACTTCTTTAACTTCCAGTGAAATAAAACTAAAAATTAAAAACAGAGGAGATCTGCAGGTGAAAATCATCAGAGTATGGATTAACGACGAATACCAGACTCAGGATGTGGTGATACAATCGATGACAGAGAAGGACATCGGGCCTTTTCCAGTTTCACTGCAAAGCGGATCTTACTATGCTGTTAAAGTAACGACAGAACGAGGTAACGTTTTCACTTCTCAAGCTTCTCTCTATTATTACGATATTTGGTACACTCCTGAGCTATCGATTAGCGTTACTATTCTAAATACACAGGGACAATATCGCATAAAGGTAGCAAATGAAACATGGGACAGCGGATGGTGGGATAGTAAAGGAATTATACATGATGATTTTATCCAGACCTTTAATGTAGACATTGCAGATGTCTATACAGTAACTATGGAAAGAAAACTCTCTGGGATGTGGAAGGAATTGTCTGCCTCTCCCGCCATCGTGGAAATTATATGGCCTGATGGCCCCCCATTGGCATTTATCTACGCGGATGGTAATAAAATAAAATGAAAAGAGATGGCGTCTCAGGCGCAGGGGAAAGCGGAGGAACCCCGACATCGGCTGCATCGATAAATTATCGGAAAAATAGAGGAATTCCTGTATGAAACATTCAGCGGAGGGGTGAGGTTGACTAAAAATTTACCTCCCCTAATTGGGATTGAAAGAAG
>Ga0315310_10000692_pt1 | contig 21672 bp, 29 predicted proteins | sample TDP5_MG_FD_203630 | JGI IMG/M metagenome (GOLD analysis project Ga0315310, IMG submission 203630) | Freshwater sediment microbial communities from Lake Towuti, South Sulawesi, Indonesia - TDP5 | ecosystem: Environmental > Aquatic > Freshwater > Lake > Sediment | place: Indonesia: South Sulawesi...
TACAAGCGACCCACTTCCACTAGGCACAACTCTCTCAGAGGATTGGAAGGTATCGCCAATTAGCTTAGATGAGGCAGCGGCTTTGGAGGTTGAATAAGATGGTCACGAGAGACCAGATAAGAGAAAGGCTAAAGTTTAAAGATGTGGACATCGGCACCTCAAGGACGGCAGTTTTCAGTGCTGTTGTTGGTGACGGGATAAAGAGAAACATAGTGGCTATAGTGTTGATAGCCGATGGCTCTGCCCGCACGGTGGAAATAGAGAAGCTCGAGCATGATGGAACTACATATACGATGATATTTGATGACTATAATGTTGCAGCAGCTGGTAATGGATGGATACCTCCTGAGTATGACCCTGAAAGAACCATAGTATTGCTGGTAGCCGGCGAGAACCTCTACCTAAAAGCAAGCTCTGCGATAGCAGGCACAGTAATCTACTGGGACGACGAAGAAAAACTCTAGTAAGAGTAGGCGCTAAATAATGGCAGCTTTTCTGAAGAGAACCAGAGAAGAACCTTTAGTGGACAGTAGATTTCTCCACCCTTATAGGCAAATGCTTGATGAACTTAAGGCAATCCATAAGCTTCTAGAAGAAATCAAATTAAAGCCAGCAGCCCCTGGAGCACGGATTCCGGGAATGCCCCCAACTCCATCACCCGCCGCATATGTAGATGTTATTGCGCATGGGTTACGGAAACATGGAGCTTTAATGCTCGCCAACGACTACTACGTTGAAACCGTGGATTTAGGAACAGCTAGATCTCCGGCTGAAGAGTTCCCAAAACTAAGCGGGACCGCACTGACTATTTTTAGCAATACAGGCACCTTTGACCTCTACTTAAACGCAAAAGATGGACCACATAAAATCACCATCGCCGCTCTAACCTATCCACAAACCATCCTAATTGACTGGTTGAACATTGCCACAGCTTATATCGGTAACACGGCTCAAAGCGGACAATCAGCTGTACTCATAGCATGGAAACCAGTTGCGGCGCCACCACCACTACCTGTTCCAACGGCAGTATTGCTTATTACACCAGCTGACCGTGAGGAGTTTCGCAAACTGGGCGATGTTAATAGAGATGGCGTTATAGATAACTTGGATATGGACTTATTGATGGCTGCTATGTATTCAAGACCGGGGATGCCGAACTGGAACAAGGACTGCGACCTAAACGGCGACGGAACAGTAGACATGAAAGATGTTGGTATAGCTTCCAGGAACTTTGGCAAAACAATTGAGATGTGGAAGGCAAAGAAGTGAAATGCCTCTTCGTAGTGCTGGAGCAATAGAGAATGAACGTTTAAGAGGCAAAGTCAACATCGGTATCATCACTATTTCATTATCGGGAACTTTTAAACCGGTAGGCTTAGTTCCACAAAAAGCGGCTGATGTAGATGGTGTAGGCGATCCAACTAGAGATACTTATCAACGAAAAATACTCTTTGACGGAACCAACTTTTTCCTAGTCTACTGGGAATCAGACGATAAACAAGTCAAATATATCGCGAGCTCCGATGGCAAAACATGGACTACGCCAACCGTACTTTGGACATTTGGGGTGGGACCTTATAATGGCGGAAACGCCGACATAGCCTACCCCAACAGAGGAACGAAAGACCTCAACGGTGACCCTGTAGATTTTGCTATACATTATATGGGCAGCAACGGTGCTGCTAGCTACTGGGCACCATTCACAATTTCAAGTCAAACTCTAACCGAGAAAGCTGGAGGGGCTTTAGGTGGACAAGTCCAAGGACAAGGCGGCTCACTTGTTTCGAACCTAAATGGTGCCAGCGATTACTGCATCTTTCACCGGAATACACCTGACCAAGTTAGGCTCCAGCGAAGCCCTGCCGTTCTCGTTGACACGGACACTACTGTCGCGCATGGAGGAACGACCTCTGGCGGCTGCCAGATTCTTCCATACAAGACCAGCAGTCCCTACGATATGCTGGCACTCGCCAAAGGCAGCGATAATAAACTCTACTATAATATTATTAATGTATTAACGGAAACATTCGCGAATTCATTCCAGGAGATTGCCACACTTGGTAGTGGATTCAGCGATTTCTGCAGCTGTAGTGAAGCACAAAATGCCGGTGACTCCGAAAGAATTCATTTAGTCTACATCAAATCAACAGGTGAACTTTGTTACATAAAGTTTGAAGACGACTCGCTGGGCAGTGAAACAGTTTTAGTCGCTTCTGGAGCTTCTTATCCTGTTATTGCTTGTGGAAGTAATGGTAAGCTATATGTTTTCTTTGTCAAGGGTGGAAAGATTTGGGTCATTCACTTCAACGGAATCTTTTGGCTTAGTGCAGTTGAGCTCTTCACGGAAGACCACGTATATGATAGTCCCATATACTTATCCACGAATCAAAACGCTCAACACGACCGTATTTGCCTAGTATGGACAGAAGGCACGAGTTCACCTTATGAGGTTTGGTTCTGCTATCTGGAGGATTAGAAGGTGCCCCTTAAAAGTGGAGGCCCTGTAGAAAATGAAAATTTACGTGGAAGAAGTAACTTAGGACTGACAAGCTCAGGGAAAGTATCAGTTTGTCCAAGCGGAGAACAGATAACTAACGGCGGACTTGAAACAGGAGATATGACAGGGTACACTTATTTTCCAAATTTGAATTTTGCTACGACACAATATGCTCATACTGGTGTATATTCGTGTTTCTTATATGAAAACTGGGTACAGCAAGATTTCTCCAAACCTATCCCTAAAAAATGCATCAAGAGCTTTGGATTTTGGGGCAGAGGGCAAGTAAGTAATAACGAGTGTATTCTTCATTTCTCGGATGATACTGAAGTGATAGCATATATTCCTCAAGGAGATTGGCAATATGTTGATTTGTTAGCTATTTTTCCTGACGAAAAAGAACTTAGCTACATAAAATTTATCGGTGGGTCGGGTGGACCATCTTGGATTGATGATGTGAGCTTAATATGCTAAGAGCGAAGCATTTAAAATAGATTTATTGCATAACTTAATTGGGCGAGAGTTTGGCTGAAGAACGTCCTGTACGCGCATTACGCTTCACTGGGTTTGGACTTGGAATTTGGCCTTGGCCACTCCTCAATATACTTCTTGAAATACGGGGAAGACCTCCTGGCTTGTCTATACGTGCACGTGGTTCTTTAACTCCCACTATGGCGAATGAAGAACGATGGGAATGGGTTGACTATAAGGGCCGTAAGAGAGAGCTTGTTATACATAGAGAAGTTAAAGAATAGTGGTTTAATTGGCAAAGCTGGTCCGCGGAAGAAAAGAAGGGAAAGTCTCGCCGGAAGCTTATCAGTCCATAATGTTAGATGAGATAGCCGGACGTTTAGCGGACATAACTCAAGTACAGACCCAAATTTTGGAACACATTAAGGAAACTACTCCAGATGGAGTGGACTTCCCAATATCCGATGTTACCGTAACAGGCGCTACCGTTGTCAACTTCGTAAAAGAGTATCCATATCGTAAAATACGTAGTTTGGACCCAGTCTTTAATAAGGGTTCTAATACGGCCTATATTAGAGTAAATGAAGAGGCAAAGGAGATTCCGGTCGAGAACCGAGAATCCTTATCTATCAGTCGACCTAAGGCAACTATAGAATATATCACGATTAGAGTGGCTTCGGGTGAGTCTGCAACTATACGTATGATAGGGCATTTTTAGGGTGGTTTTGGAACTAGACTTGCTATGGGTGGCTTTTCCACTTCTATCGTGACTTTCAGCTTTTCACCTTTTGTAGTGACCGTTGGCAAGCCCAGGGCCTGAAAGTCGTCTATTCCAAGACGGAAAATCGCAGTTTTAACAGTGGGCGGTGCTGAAGACTCATCCAGAAGTTCTATTGATACCAATTCCTTGGACTCCAATCTGACTGCTACAATCACATATTTCTTTTCTAAGGGCATGATTCCACCTAACAATTTTAAGGAGTTTTCACACTATAAGAGTTTTGGGATAGAAATGAGTAGTCGTTACAAATCTGAGAGAGAAGAAAAACTATTGGAAGACTTGTTAACCAAGTACCAAGATTTAGGCATTGTAGTTTGGGGTCAAATTGAAGGAGCTCCAGGAACCTATGCCAAGCTACTGGTGAAGTCTGATGGTACCGTAAAGGTTGAAGGTGTAACAACAATTTCAGGTAGTATTGACATAAGTGACGATTGGACTCGGCAGCTTGGGCAAGTGGACATACAACGTTATCTTGGCTCAGCGATAGGAGTAGCTAACCCTCTTCATTCACAAGTTATTGTTAGTGGGGCCGTCATTGACCCACGGCAGGTCTTAGGTTCCCAGAGTCAGCAGCTTCAGCAAAAAGCCTCTACATATGAGTTATTAACAGACACTATAGATAGGGCTACTAGGCAACTCGGTTTAGTTTACGGTAGTCAAAATCAAATCTTACAACAGAAGGCGACCACGTATGAATTGTTGGTTGACCTTGTTGATAGAGCCGGTAGACAAGTTGGACTAGTATATGGAAGTCAAAGTCAGGTTCTCCAACAGAAAGCCGCTACCTACGAGTTGTTGGTGGATGTTGTTGATAGAGCTGCGAGGCTTCAGGGAATAGTCTATGGAAGTGTAGGTCAACTTCAACAGAGAGCCACCAGCCTAGATCTCTACGTTGCGATAAGACAGAGCGGAAGTGAGCTTTCAACAAGTAACCCTCTTTTTACCGGAATTGTTGATGCAGCTGGAAATCGTATGCCAAGCATGGATGCTTCGTCTAGGCCGGGTTATGTCGACTCAATAGATCGCGCTGCCAGACTTCTGGGTATAATCTATGGCGACCAAGGACAACTAGCGCAAAGAGCCACAACAAGAGATGCCCTCGTTCAACTACGTCACTCTGGGTCTGAAATAGACCCGAGGCTCATACAAGATGTTCAAAAGGTCATATCTCCGACATATCTGACGCCAACTGCCTTAGGTGCTGGTGGAACGGCTACAATAGTTTCGGCCCCTGGCAGTGGATACAAGCTTAGGCTTAAAGGTATTCAAATCAGTGTCAACGCGGAAACACGTATTGATCTTAGATGGGGAACTACTGCATGGCGCTCTTATTATCTACCTGCAAACGGATCGATTGAACGAAACTTTGTGAGTGAAAATATCGAAGGTGGAAATAATCAATCTTTAAGCCTCCTCTCTAGTGCTGCTGCCACAGTTACAGCGAGTGCGGATACAGAAACTTTAGCTGTGTAGCTTTTTAAACTAGAAGAACGTAAGAGGTAGATGAAACCCAGATAGAAGGTGACCGAATGAAAAAGTCAAGAGCCCTAGCTTTCTGCATCCTTCTATTACCTTACATGTTGCTACCATTTAATTCGAATGTGAGCGCACAAGAAGCTGTCCAATTCAGTCCACTTCAAGAAATAATAAATAATGCGGAAGATGGCGCGACAATATATGTGCGGCAAGGTACATACTACGGCGTAACAAAGGTCAATAAAAGTTTAAATCTGATAGGTGCCGACGTCATTTTAGATGCTAATGGTTGGCAAGTTGGACTCATAATTTCAGCACCGAACGTTCTAATCGAAGGTTTCACAATCCTTAACGCCTCTCGGTATGAGAAGGGCTACCCTCCACAAGAACTTAGTGAACTCTGGATAAGTCCAGAAATGGTAGGTTCCGGCATTTACGTTTACTTTGCCAGAAACGTCACCATATCCAATATGACGATAACTCAATGTTATGCTGGGATAGGTTTCACATATTCTGAACGCCCAAACTATGTCATTAATTCTACAGTTTCACATATTTTCTGGGGTATGCTATTTTATTACTCTTACGTTGACATCTTCAACTCGGTGATAAGAGATAATACTTTTACGTACAATTTTCCCGATGGAAACATAGCTGAAACTGGCGGCGGAGGAATATCATTACACCATTACGCACAAATGAACATGACCTACACAACTATTCTGAACAATAATGTGGCTATCAGCATCTCATATTTGGTCGAATACAGCTATATAAACTTCAACAACTTCATAAATAATACTCGTAACATTGACATCCATCCAGGTCTTCAAAGGGAAGCTGCAAACTGGACTGGAAACTTTTGGAGCGACTATAAGGGCGAAGACGTGAACCTTGATGGATTAGGTGACACACCCTACGTAATAGACAGATACAATCAAGATTTGTATCCTCTAATGAAGGACCCTTCGCTTCATCAGTCTACCCAACACTATGAGAAGCACTATCGAATTTCAATAGCGTGCCTAAAGGCTTTAATCAGAGAGAGACTCATAAGAGCAGAATTGGCGAACATCTATGGTTAGGAAAGGAAGGTTTAACATATCAATACTTGTTGAAGAGGCCAAGATCGAAGCAACGAAAGCAAAGGTCGTAACTGCCCTAACAAACTTACGAAATGCAGGTGACATTGAATCAGCAGAGTGGAAGTTAACCTATGAGGAAATCCCCGAAGGTGGAATAGTCTAACCAACCCAAGTTAAACCGTCACCCAGAAGTTGAGGAACGCGGACAACTCCATACGTAAAGTTTGTGATTCTAGTGTCGTATGGGGACGCTCCGAACATTAGATAAGTCTCGTCCATAATGGTGCTGTACCAGAAGGAGTAATGCACGGTCCACTGTGCAGAGGTTAAAGTGGTGTTTAAGTCTTCGGTTATGAAGACTAGTGGGAGACCACCTGTGTTAAGGTCAGCGGTTCTCAAAATGTCAGAGTCTTTGTAAATTCGCACTACTATGGCTACGACGTTAGCGGTTGCTGGCGGAGTATATGTTCCGTCCAGCTCAATGGTTTGGCTCGGGCCCGTCACCGTAGCGACGGATGAGCCTGCTGTGATTTCGGTTTCTGTGTCGTCTGCATTTACTTTCCATACTCTTATACCAACTGTGAGACCGTCAAGCATTGTGTCGTTTCCACGTTGAGTTCCCGACTGGGCTGTGCCCAAGTTAAACGCAACAGTTCTAAAATGCATATAGTCAAAGCTTGCGGTGAAAGGAGAGGTGGAGTTTACTCTTTTGCATTGTATTCTAACTTGCCAATTTCCAGATGCGTCTCGATAGTTGCGATTGTTGAGCACGCTATAACGGTAATAGTTCACGTCTGAAGTTGAAGTGGAACCTGTTAAATACATGGTTCCGCTTGTGTCGTAGGCTCCTGTGCTGTAATTCCAAGCTTGGAGTATATAAGTCACAGCGACGCTTGTTTTAAGTTCGGTTAGCCACTGAAGGAAAGCCATATGCCCGCTTTGTGTGCCGGTGAACACGACATAAACCATTTGGTCTGCCCCTACTTGCTCACTGGTGAAAACCATGTAGGAGTCGTCTGACGCTTGAAGGTTAGCGAGTCCCCCGCTTGTTAACGTACCCGCAATAATAGTGTAGTCTGTTGGAAACTGAATGTTCTCGGCTGTATCGCCCCTCATATATCGAGTTTCAACAGTCAAGCTGTCCCCATCCTAACCTTCCAGATGCCTAGAGGCTACATGAGATGCGGGGAAAAAGGAACACTGAAATGCTTAATTTCAGAATTCTTCACACCTCATGCAGCATTCTCCTATCTACATTACAATTCTACAGTGTCGTTCTCCTATTAACTTGTGGGATTCATCAAAGTAGCCCACGCTTGTGCTGACCACGACGGCGCCATTTATTAATGGTGCACAAGTTGTTTCGGTTTTGATGATGCGTATGTAGCCTTCACCCATGCAGTCTGCATTCCAATATTCCCATGCTGTTTTGTCTGCGTGCCAGTTTGGCGGTGGCGGCGGTACAGATGGTGGTGGATGGAATAGACATTGACAGTTGGATGAGACAGTTAACCTACAAGAGTCACAGAAGTAGTCTTGTGTTGGTGGTTTATGCATAACACAAGTATTATCGCAGTGGCCAGACTGTGATGAGACTAGGCCGAGCTGGTGTCCAAATTCGTGTAGTAAGATGCTGCGAAGGTTAATATCCGCCCTGCATAGGAAAGCTCTGACCCAAGGGAGACTTATGCCAAGCACGTCGCCAAGTTGCCCAGTGAAAACAGCTAAAAGCTCAATTGTTTCCCCGTCATATTGCTTGTTCCAAGGCGTCCAGCCTACCTGCTTTTCCGCGTCGTGTAATACGTCTATTATGAAGTTACGCGAATAATCGCCATCGAATGTAAGCCATGCGTGCCAATGAATGTCAATGTAAAACGTGTCACGGAAGTATGTTGTTAAATCTTCCATGCTAAACTCTGCGAGCTGCTTGTAGCCTATTCCTATGACAGGAATAGAACCATCATTGAACCAATTATCGCTTGCCACTAAAACATCAACGTGGCAAGGATAAGGAAGCATTGCAGTAGGATTTGCCGCAGCAGGAAGCGTTAGATAAGCTGTAACTAGAACAGCCAAGGACGCGATTGAGGTTGCTGCCAACTTTTTATGTCTTCGCGCTAATACGATAATACTCGCTACCCAGCAGACTGTTAAGGCTACCCCGATAACAATAACTGGTTGAACAAAAGAGGACTGTTCAAAAGGAGCAAACTCCAGCCACTCTTCCCAGGTTATACCTGTGCTTGGGACAGTTGGACCGTATAGTTCTTTACACCTGGCAACCTCAGCCATTTTCCAGTTTTCATAGGCGTGTTTCTGGTAGAACAGAACACCAATGGAACATATAGAAACAACCACTAAAATAAACAATAAGGCATTTCTCAAATTCAAACTTTCACCCCCTTCCCCTTCAACAGTCAATAATTACTAGTTTAATTATTTAAGCACATATAGAATTGTCTTCTATAACAAAATTTTAGGAGAGTCTAGATATGGGTTTCATAAACGTCCAGGAGGCGTTCTATATCATATAGTTTCTTTCGAACCCCTTCCGCCAATCTTCTAGCTTCTGGAGAGTTTGGATTGCGCCGTATGCTACGTATGTCCTCTGCAGCCTTGTCAAGTGCTCTGTGAATTTCGATTTTAGCTTCTGGTGTGTAGTCGTAGTATTTGCGTGGGGTTACACATTTCAGCGTAGGGATCCCGGCTTCCATATAGCCTATACATGAGATCTGTTCCCTATCTATGGCCTGTTCTAGGTCTTGGGGACTGAAAACATCTGAGCCATGTAGGTGTACATGAAAACTTCCATAGGGTTTCAGGTCATGGCAATCAGTGACGTGAACTTCTCCCTTCGTACCCCAACAGACTCGTCCTAAATGGAACTCGCCGGATGGAGATTGGCAGATCATGGCGCCAACTTCATCTTCTCCCTTACCTCCCCTTTCTGCCTCTAGAATCATGTTTCTAAATTCATTTCCAAACCGATTCTTCAGCTCTAGCGATCCCGTGGGGATTTGAACCCGCGAACCCTTGAGGATGGACCCCTTCATTTCTTGTGGAAAACCTTGTGGGAAAGGGCTTGCTATGTAGGGTAACTTTTCGGGTGGTCCAAAAGCCTTGGTCATCATGAAAGCCCATATTGCTTCCATTTTAGAGACCGCTTCGGCAACTTGTTGCCTCTCTAGTAAATTATGAATATCGATGAGTATGGTCCTAACGTAATCGTAGGTTTCCCGTGGTATATACTCTTTACTACTCTCCCACTCTTGTAGGGCCATTCTTATCTCGTCTTTCGCAGCTGACAGATTTTGAGGCAGATATCCCCTAGCTCGAATAAAAGGGACTAGAAATCTCCGTGCAGCTTCCTTCATACGTTCATAGGACATATCAGCCATCGACTCTTCCTCGTAGTAAATATAGTCCTACCTCTTTTTCCTCTTTTCCCTGAGTTCCCTGAGCTTCGCTTTTAGCTCCTCCTCTAAAACACTCTCGTCAACTTCACGTTTTTTTCTGGCCTCGATAATATGTATCTTGAGTCGGTCACCCATCATAAGCTCAAACTGCTCCATGACCTCCCTGGGGATGATTATGTAGTACCTGTTCCCAGTAAATTTGATGGGAAAGAGGTAGGTGAGCCCGATTCGGTCAATTGAAATTGATTGGTTAGCCATAGATGAGAAATAATGTCGGCATGACTATTTAAGACCATCTTACATGGTTACGGGTAGATACATTTATGTACAAGTCACTCTTCTAGGCATTGCTAATCAGTACCAAATGTGTTAAAATCAGTAAACCATTTTCTGTTCAGCATGATGGTAAATAATGGAATCCAACCGTTTTTCCCTTAAGAAGCATATATCGTTGTGCTCGAACAACCCACATCCTTCGCACCGAAGGGTCCTTTTTACCTAAGTCTATAGTGAAGGTTTGCCTCTTAGAGAATGCTCGCTGTATGGTTCGGATACTACAACCATCCATGTACGTCGCCAACACACAAAATATCCTCTAAAATATAAATGCAGATAGAGGATACTTCTAGTCTAAGTAATACCTTGAGAGGTTTTCAAACCTTCAATAAAGGCTTTGTATAATCCGATCTTCCAGGCATTATGCTGCTTATCTTTGAAGCTGTAAACGAGCCGGTCTTGTTTAAGGTTCATTAAAAGTTGGTTCACTTGGTCGGGTCTAATTTTAAATTTGTCAGCAAAGTGGTAAACATCATTAAAATATAGAAACTTACTTCCTGTCTCGTTATAATGCTTCACCAGTACTTCTACTACTTCCTTCTCCACTTGATTTCTATCTGAGTCTTGAAGCCAAAGTGAAATTGCAACTTGTTTAAGGACCTTTGGCTGCTTTAGTGTTATACTTGTGTTGTTGTTGTGTTGTTGTTGTGTTATACTAGTGTTATACCTATCTCTATCTCTATCTCTATCCCGACAACGGACATCGGCCAAATATTCTCCAAAATCAGTTAAAAACCAAAAACCTTCATGTTTTCTGGCGATTCCATATTTTCGAAGCCTATTTAGGTAAACATTCACATATCGGCAACTTTTCATCGTCTGTCCGGCCACTTCGTAAGTGGCGACTGAACCACCATCTCTAAGGATTTCCATGATCCACAGCGTCATTCCTCGCAGCCGAGAAAACGTAGTAGAAGTAGATAGTAGTGCGTAGTCGACACGGTTCTCGGGTTGAGGGTCTATCGAGACAGTGGGTTTCATCGCTTGAGGCCTCAGAACTGATTTTGCTCTGCCCACATTTAATATTTTGCTATCAAAAAGTTTAAGGTTTTGCTTTAGAAAATTCGACAGAGTACATAGAAGATTGTACTAGAAGATACTCCCAGCTAGTTTTATATGTATGCTTCGGGTTAATTCTTTTTCACTAACTATAGGAGGAGGGAGAAAAGAAACGTCTAAAAAACACATCAAAGCCACCGCTTTTCTTGTGACTCTAGCGATACTCGCCTTTTTAATCCCCTTTTTTGGGAATATTGTAGATGCTTGCCATCGTTGGCATCATCCATATAAACCGCACCATCCACCACTCGGTAAAACCATAATCAAGCACTTCGTCTACCCGGACGGGTCACCGATCGGCGAATGTTTAGAAGTTGAACTTTGGGACGACGGAAATGAACCCATAGCATATGGGCATACTGACACAAATGGCATAGTGGTGTTCTCTAATTTACCGGACGGCACCTATACCTTTGAATACTCTTGGCAAGGAATAGACTATGAAGAAATGGTCCGGATCAACTGTGAACGGATAGTATGGGAGTTCTGGAATGAAGTTCCATACTGGACAGTTGAAAAGACCTTCTACTACGACGATATGGGACTACCTGTTTCACACTTACCAGTCACTATGAATGGCTGGAGTGGCGAAACAGACGAGAACGGTCTTGTAGTCTTCAGTAATGTACCAGCAGGCAGTTATACCATTGAGTGGGTTTGGGGCGGCGAAACACAATACGAAAACATTGAGATCGGCTTCCAGACACCATCGCCTGTGGTTCTGACGAACCGCTTGACGCCGAAAAGTGGTGGAGTGCAATAATCTACACTTGCTCGAAGAGATGGGGTTAGAACCCCGCTCCGAGCAACAAGTGATAGAAAATGGAGTTGTTAGAAAAAATATTATGGGAAGTGCGATTCGGCTTCATGGCACTGCTTTGTCTCATTGGTTTTTTGGGGTTTTACGTAGTTGAAGATAACACAGCGAAGCTAATCTTTGCGGTCTGGTTTATATCATGTGGAATTGGAGGTTTATTGGCTGCTATAATTCCTTTGATTGGAGGAAGAGAAGATGAGTCTTAAAGGTTGCCAAATACTGTTTTTCTGTCCAAAATGTGGATCAACCAAGGCGGCGAAAAGAAAACCTAAATGTTCAAAATGCAAGACTAAAATGAAGCCTGTAATGAGGTGAAGCTTTGGGAAAAATCATTGTTTGGGTTTGCAGAATCTGTACAGAATCCTTTCGGACGCCGGAAGGACACCATCCAGATGAATACATCTCTGAGTGCAAAAAAGGCATCGGCATCCATGATTGGCAACCAGTAAGCGTTGAGGGGGAAGGTTAAAACTTGGCTGAACTCTTTGTGTTTCTCCAAAGGCGAAAACATGGGCCTCTCTATTATGTGACTTCTGAAAATAATGGTATGACATGGTCCAATAAGAGGAGATTGTGAAATTGGCTAAGATTCCAACTGAGCTTTATATTTGTATCCCAAGAAGGTCGAGTAGAGGCGTTTTCCGGACAAACATCTGGGCTAACCTGTGTCGCAAAGATACAGGAGAAGGGATAGGGTCTAAGCGGCTCGTCCCATTTCTCGATAACGTTGCACTTGCGGGCATCATATACACACAAGAAAAGACAGGTTATGCAGGGCCTTTCGATATCAATCCAACAACTTCTGGGCTGCACACAACCTATATCAAATTCGAGGGAGACGCTCAATTTGAACTATGTCAAAGTGAAATAGTAACACTCAAAGTAGACGCTAGTCTACTTGGAATAGAAATTGTAATGGTACCACCTCTTTCCGGCGTTGCACCTTTAACAGTTCAAGTAAAGGGAATTGTTTATGAAATAGCAGCTGACGGGTCAAAAAAGAACCCTGCATATGGCTTGCCATTATCCTTAATGGTTTTTGACTCCACAAGCACTAGAAGACTTCAAGCAGTAAACATGGCAATGAGCAATCCAGATGGAACATATACTCTTAACTACACTTTCATAAAGCCAGGCACTTATGCTATCTTCGTCAATTTCTCCGGAGATGAAAAACATATAAGTGCTTGGAGTAATAATGGAAAAACAACAACAATAACTGTGACGGGAGGTGTACCATTGAGCTTTGAAGAAACCATAACTATCGATGTCAAAGTTAGTAAAACCATAAAGCGTATATTAAGCCCAACAGAACCAACAGCACCGGATGGATACGAAAGAGCGCCTGAATATGATTTAGACTTTGGCATCGCTGGAAAGTCTTGGGCTTTCATTAAGAAAACTGCCTAAACTCGCCCCTTTTTTATAGAGGATTCTTCCATATTGGTTTATAAGATTACTTTTTCAAGATTAAACTACTGATGTATTTGGAGGTGAAGAAACAATGGTACATGAAGGGAAAGGGCGACTATTCAGGAGAAAAGATAGAAAGTTTCTAGTCTATCTGCCACTAGACTTGGCTGAAGACAGCATGTTCCCATTTAAACCTTTACAGCTAGGTGAATCGGTTGCTGTGAAAGTGAGTTTCATACCTGGAGGGGCCAAGCGTCTTATAATCGAAGAATGGAAGGGTCAGGCTATCTAGGTTCACATCTGATGAAGTCAATAGCGAGAACCCACTCTAAGAAATCATCTACTCTTTCAGCCTTTTTCTTGACTATTTTTTTCCGTTTCATGGAAAATCAAACCCTTAAAAATAACATATCTACTATAAAAATCTTTTCAACTTTTAATGGAAAATACTTAAAAAGGCTCATGCCTAATAAATACGAATTATGTTAGAGTTTAGCACACTAATGTTAATGGCGCTTCTCTTGGAGGCTATGGACAATGGGCTTGGAGGCGGGTATGGGACAATTTTTTCTCCGGTCTTGATTATTTTGGGTTATGATCCGAAAGTTATTGTCCCGGCTATCTTGGTCAGTGAGATGGTAAGCGGAGTATTTGGTGGCTCTTGGCATGCACACTTTAAAAATGTCAACTTCAAGGCTGTTGGTATTACTTTACTTGGCAGCCTAATAGCTATGGGCGCGGCATCCTTTATTATAGGTGTTTATGTTCCAAGTGTCTATATGAAGTGGTATGCAAGTCTTGTAGCTTTCACCATGGGAATTATCGTCATAATCAAATCTTACAGCTACATCAAACCACGAGGCCACAATGACTTTTCCAAGTGGAAATGTGCCTTACTAGGCGGAATTATAGGATTCAACAAGGGAACGACAGGCGGAGGTTATGGACCATTAAGTGTTTGCGGCTACATTTTACTCGGCATTCCTGCGGCAGTGGCCATTGGAACAACAACGGTGGCTGAGGGTATAGCATGCACAATGGGAGTTGTAACTTATGGAGGAACAATTGGCATAGCTCTCAGTTTGGCGGTACCAATAACTATAGGCTCTGCCATTGCCGACCCGTTATCAGCATGGGTGAACAACCTTTTAAAGAAGAAAGTTGAGCCTCCCTTCCATGGCAGACTTGTAGGCATCGCCATGACTGTGTTAGGATTTATAACAATACTCAAGCTGCTACAATTCTTCTAGACGTAACTGTTATTTGCCCGAAACATTATTTGACTACTAGGGAAGCCTTTGGCTTTAGAGAACCTCGAGCATAACTTAGAGCTTTTAGCCACTCTCCCCGGACCTGATAGACTAGTTTATTTACAAGGAGTAGCCGTGGCCATGAAACTCAGTAAAATAGGTTATACGGTGCACCATATTGTTGTTCCTGCACACAGAGAGGTTCATGTTGACTTGACAAATCCGAAACTTGAGAGATCGCTAATACGGAAGGGTTTGTATAAGGAGATGGCATATTTAGAAAGCTCAGGTTCAATTAATATTTCGTCCTTCAGGATTATGGGAGAAATCCCACATACACCTCCGGCAGATGAGAGCTTCAGGAGAGAATTATTTGCGGTAGGCTGCCACCATACGGCCCATGTGTCCCCGTATGCGGTCCATGAACACTTCGCTTGCCCACGCAACAAACTTAATCTAATTTTAAAATTCGCTGAAACCGCGTTTAAGTATGAGGTCAGAGAAGTGGTTTGGGCTATTAAACCTAAAATCTATGTCATAAGGTATTTTGACTTTGCTGGAAAGGAATATACTGAAGATGTATCGGACATAGTTAGCTTCTATCAAAGAGTCCGCAATGAAGGCTTAACAATAATAAGCATCAAGGTAAAAGAATAATCATAAAAAACTAGGAACCCTGCTCACATCTGGTTAGAAGCAAACCCTGTTTAACTTTCTGCCCATCGCTCTCTATGACCGCAAATTCAGATAAAAGGTCACATACTTTTTGAACCTTACCTATTTCAACACCTATTTCCTGCGCTAGCTCACCTATACTGTGCCACCGTCCATCCTCAAGAATTATAAACAGTTTGAATAATTTCGAAGACTGTGGGATATCTTTGGAAGGCAAGGGCATGCCCATAGAGACTCTGTGTAGGGTCTTTATAAATGGTTAAGAAAGAGTGTTATAGAAGAAAAAACCATAGGGTCTCTGCTTCTCATCGGACTTAAGATTCAGATGGGGTGAAACAACCATCCTATAGCCCTCGAAATTACAGCCCTATTATTTTGACTGTTGAGCTGCCCGCACAATGTCATCTAAGATTCCAAGCTCTTCAGCACAACGGAAATGGAAAGTTACCGCCTTTGAATGGTCTTTCTCATCCCATAGGATCAGAGGATGCCATACAACTTCACCGCATCTACTACAAACTGAGATGTTACCCCATGCTTTTAGGGCACGATACAGTTTCCCATGTATGGTTATAAACTTGTCAGGCCAATACTCAACGAATAAGACTTCCTCTTCAACTTCTCCACATTTCAGGCATGTACGCTGCCAAATCTTGTGTTTCTTGTCGATTTCCTTGTATTCCCAAAGCTCTTCCTTATCCTCATGCTCACAATACTCGTAGTATTCATCTTCCAAAATATCACTTTCCTTGGGCCTGTTTACAGTTTGAACAGCTTCTTCGTGGATCGGCGCCGTCGATGGGGTCAAACGAGTCTTTACACTTTTCACCAGTCAGACGACAATAGCTAAACCAGATTCGAAATTTACGCGACATATGCCACCCCAAATCACCAATAATCAATATACTTAGTAAAGCGTGCCAGTTTTTTAAGTAGTCTTTCAAGTTTATCTCGGAATTTCTTAAGGATTTGTGACCAGCTCCTTTTTTAGCCAGAAACCTTTTTTGCGCGGTTTTTGTGAAATCTCATAACCTAGACTTCTAAGCAGTACTACGGTTTTTATTGTTTCTTCTTTGTAGTAGCCTTTCGGGACCTCTGGATATCGGAGTCGTTTAACATAGTTTAATCGTCCAATCACATACCAATCTACAAACTCATGCGTAGCCTCAATGATCTGCCGTGGAAAAGTCTTGTCTGGAATCCACGGCTCAATACTAGCCCACGTGGGTAAACCCAAATTGTGAGCTCTCTGCAGCATAACTATTCTATGTGGATTTGATGTGAGGGGCTCGTCGGGAATCTGTATCACTGAAGTAAGAGTTGTTCCAACCCATATGTCGAAGCCGTGGTCATGCCATAGTTTAAAGAATGGAAAATCCCCTTCCATTAAACAGCTTTTGCTAAGGACCATAACTCTGTGGCTTTGGTTTTCACCTTTAGCTAAAATTCCGAGTACTTCCCTAGCTAAATGTTCCGTTGACTCTCGAGGCTGATATGGGTCCGTGGTGAAGCTCACAACTATTATCTTGTCAAAATGTGACTTTGCAAGTCTCATAGCGTCCATTACAGGGTCTGCATGCCTAGTTCTATAAATCCAAATTGGCTGATTACTCCAACAGTACTTGCATTTCAGAGGGCATGGAGCTGGGTACACAGTAATGTTCTCATCAGCATACTCTATACTTGTTTTGGTCAAACACACCCCTACCTTTCTACTGGAACTGAATGTTATTAAACTATAAGAAAGATTCTTCTAGAAGATAATTTCACCCCAGACAGAAAAAGGAGGGTTATTTTTTGCAGATGCATTTACTTTTTGGCATTCCACACTTGGCACAGGGGCCGTTCTCACGTATTTTTTGTAGCATTTTTACAGGGTCTCTGCGAACAAGATAGACTGATCCACCTGGCATATCTGGGCAGTAGATAACCTTACAGCCTTGAATTTCTAATGTATTCTTCCAGTCTGGTTTGAAGGCATGGTCTGGAATTGTGATACACTCTCCGTGGATTGGCACTTTCCGAATGGGAAATTTCGATTGTAAGGTTTCAAAAGTGATACCTGGTTCCATTGTGGTGAAGATATCTGATGTCTCTTTTGATACCCTCTGTTCTTGAGGTATGGGTTTTAATCCTAGCATTCCTTCGAAATCCATGTCTTTAGCTCTAGGAGTTTTTATGTCTCTGACAGAAACTAGAAGCGGGTGATCAGTTATCTCACCTGTTACGATACAGTGCCCTCTCTCGAGGTTCTTAACTCGCTTTAGGTCAAGGGCTGAAATGTAGGGCAGTTGTGAAAGCACTATTCGGCTGCCGGAATCCGTTATTTGAAAGACCATCGCACTGTTACATTGTGATCTAACATCGTAGTGTAGGGCAGGTAGTCTTTGACTGTTCACTATAAGACCGATACCTAGCTTTCCGCCTCGTTTAGCCAAGTTTATTAGACATTCTCTGCAATCCTTGTCACTGTTACCTACACGATATTCAGGCGCGTAGATTTCTGTTTCATCAATATTCACTATAACGGGCGGTATCTGCAGAAGTCGGATATCGTTTTCAGCTTGCTTGTAGTCTTTTTCCTTTGCAATATAGAGCTCAGAGAGAATTTCATATACCCGGCGCTTCTTGGACTTATAGGATAGGCCTTGAAGGTTGAGGACGACAGTTCTTTTGAATTTAAGGTGAGAGAGTAAGTCGTCGAATCCTATGTCTTCAACAATTACAGCGTTCTTATTGAACATGTTGAGATGGACAAATTCACCTTGGGTATCGACTACGATAGAAGGTACACTCACCTTTAGAAACTCTTCCTCGAGCACTATTTGAACATGAGTTTTTCCCTTGAACGTTTTCCCGCCAATCAATAGATGTCTAAAGAATGGATTAAGCCTAAAGCTAACAGGAGCCCCTTTATCGTCCACTCCGATGTTTATGTGACCCTTGATCGATGGCTGAAATAGATATAGATTCTCCCAAGTTTTTGGCAGCTCTGCACCGACATCTAAAATAGTGAATGTTCCATGAACCCCTTTGAAAGCTGTAGAGCTTAATCCTGTGACCTGGCACACCACTTGTTCAGTTTCGTTGGCAAGGTAGTAGATGTAATCACCTGTATGCACTTGTGGAATGAACTCTGCTTTTCCGTTAACTCCGTTTACGCTTAGTACTCTTCCTACGTGCATTTTTACACCCCTTATAGAAAAAAGGGAATTATTGATTGAGAGTGGGGATCTTCTCCTGCTCTATCTTTCTTATCACTGACACGTACTTCTGGCGCAAGCCCATATTCCTCAGTGCCTTCCATCGAGGTATAGGTTGGAATGTTCCACCGCAGTCACATTTTCCTTTGTGGTTTTTAGGAATTATGTTTCCACATTCATCACACATACTGAAGAATTTGCTACTGTTGCTACGTATTACTTGTCTTCTCTTTTCTTCCACAGCTTCAAGTTCCGATATTATGATATGTTTGAAGCCTGTTTTTTGCACAATCCATTTATTCCCGCTAGGCATTACGATTTTGAGTGAACTTAGTTTTTCGAGGGCCTTAATTGTTTCGTCTTTTTGACATCGAAGTGTTTCTGTGATTTCATCTACGTTCTGCGGCTCTTCAATTAATAGTCCTAGAATCAAGGTTTCAAAACAGTTGAGCTTGCGACATGCTTCATAAAGCAGCGGGTTCATGTAGTAGTTGAGAAGCAGCCTTGCCCTTGTATCTGGACGTCGTATGTTAAATTGCTTGTATAGTCTCTTTAGTGATACCTTGCCATGTATGAGATAGCCAATTTCAACCGTTTTGGGGTGTGGTCGATGTTTGAAGCGATGTTTGTATCCAGTTATACCCTTTTTAGAGAAATAGTCTGCAAAGAATGCATAGAACTGTTCTGTTTCCTTTTGGCTTTGTCCACCGAACCGGGGCTCTACAAATCGAATGAGAGCATTTTTATAGCTTGGTGATGGATGAAATTGGGAACCTACCCGTTGACCGTTCAAGTAGCCTTCAATAAAGGCATGAGTATTCGTTTCATCCTCACGTACCCAATCAGGAATGTATAGAGTAGTGATTCTGAAACCCGATTTGCCTTTCATTCTTTTCCGTTTAACTCTACATATGGCACATTTAGGAAGCCCAAATTTTTCAAGAATCTCTCTGAAAGGTCTATGTAGTATGAAGTGCCCTCTAGGCTCACTACCGAATTGCCGCCACCTGTGCTGATCCAGCTTGTGCCCACTCGGTCTTTTTGTGTAATATACTGCTGCTAGATCTCTCGGTGTGTAACCGAGCCTTTCTAGGATTGGTCTTATCAGCTCATCGTACGGTCTCTTGTCCAGGGCGTATCTGATCGTCATTTCTTGTGCGTTTCTTTCTCGTTCTCTGCTAACATATCCTCCTGCCGAATACCAGAGTCCGAATAGAAAAGCCCAGTCTTCATTTGAGTATATAGGTAGCTTTATAGGAAAAGGCAAACCTGAGCGCCCGACACGAACATGTGTAATGGCTGCTTCAAGCTCTTCATAGGGAATCCCTGTTTTCTCGTGAATTTCAAGGAGCTGGCTTATTGTGATAAAAGGCGTGTGAGGTCTCTTTTGATGGCGCTGGCGGTTCCATTTCCCGAATAGTCGCTTTCCTATGGGTTCCTTCTCTGGAAATATCCAGTAGTGGCGTGTTTTCTCGCAGGGTCGCTTAGATTTGTAGTGAATGAACACTGTTTTCTTCTCTTTAGTGAATGTTTTTAGTTTAGCTATGAACTCGTCGCTAGGTCTCACTTCAATTCTTTCGCTGAAGTCCAAGACGCTGAATTTCAATTATACACCCCGAATAGAAAAAAGGTTAAGCTAGAGGGCAGGATTCACAGTCGGTTGTACTACAATCAACATTTTTACCGGGATAGTTTCCCATTAGGTTGTAAACTCTCTGTGGCTGTGTCTTCGAACGTGTTATACCAATAGTGTGAACCATACAGAAGAGTAGTTCCTGTGCTTTTCTAAACCTAGAAATTATCTCTTTACAGTTTTCTATTGCTCCAGTATTCTTTTTAATGAGCTTCTCTACTGGTGCGAGCACTGGTGGGTAATTGTACTTTTTATCGCTCTTGAGTCGTTTTAAGTGTTTTGATTTCTGGCGAGTCTTCGTTGGAGTTTCTTCTGTGCATACTCTACGTGTGCGACTGCGAAATTAAGGTCATTTATCGCCCTTGCCCATTCATCTTTCCAACACATTTTTAACCACCTATTATGAGAGTTTTTAACTCTGGATGTAGTTCGAATCTTATGAAACCTTCTTTGACTTGAAGCCTTGTTCTCTGCAAGAATTTGTCTTTACACTTTTTACATTCCCAAGACCAGATGCAGCCTAGTTTCGTCAGGTCTTCATACGCTTTCTGTTTTTCAGCAGAGACATAGTTACTTTTGCCCAAGTAGTAATCGGTGTGTGGAAGTTCTCGTCCTTCCACAACTCCTATAACCAGACTACATGGAAGTGCGAATTTATGGTTCTCGTCAGCAAATAGTGTGGCGCCACAGAAGCAAGTATAGCAAAGAGTTCCCTTGCCATCCCAGGCTATTGGTCTTCCGCATCCGACACAGTGATATTTATGTGCTATTACCTGCATTTCTTTTCCCTTCTAAGATTTTGCTCCTTGCTCCCAACTCCTCAATATCCGCTAAGTTGAAACGTAGCTCGGTAGCGTTATCATCGTCCAATATTAGAATCAGCCAACCTTCCCCATGGTCAAATTTGACATCAGCAGTCTTCGTTTCTCCATCCACGATTACCTCACATTTAGACTTTTTCATTTCATACACCCCATTAGAAAAAAGGAGAAGGTTAGAATTTGATGGTTAAGTCTTTACCATGGTTCTCTAACCATTCTGTAAGTGCCATCCTTACAATCTTTGGCTTCATTTTTGGCGACGGCATACTTCCCTGCTTGTTCGCTACAGCTAAGCAGTAATTGTTAAGTACCTTACTTAGTTCTGGTGTGAGTGTAAGGTTTATCCTTTCAGCAGTTTGTGTTTCGTTCTTTTTCTTACTGTGCATTGTGCACCCCACTTTGCACAAGGAAAAAAGGGTTATTGCTTATTTAACTTTTATGGTCTGTACAAATTGCCGAAGAGAGAATGCGACCTCTGCCATTGTCTTCAACGAAAACCTCTGTGGACGTGTATCAACATATTCAACACTTCTAGACTTTGTTTTTTCGCCCATGCGATATGATGCATAGTACGTGAGCGCGTGTTCAGCGATGTACTGTTTCTGCAGCTCTTCCATACGGGCCATTTCAAACGTATCCAGAGATTGGGAAAGCATATGCGTCAAGGACCTGAGATGCTTTTTATTCTCCCAATAAGTTAAAGTGCTGTCTATCTCTTGAGAGTCCAGTCCATACTTAC
>Ga0315310_10000693_pt1 | contig 21598 bp, 17 predicted proteins | sample TDP5_MG_FD_203630 | JGI IMG/M metagenome (GOLD analysis project Ga0315310, IMG submission 203630) | Freshwater sediment microbial communities from Lake Towuti, South Sulawesi, Indonesia - TDP5 | ecosystem: Environmental > Aquatic > Freshwater > Lake > Sediment | place: Indonesia: South Sulawesi...
CCGTTGCCTCTGACATTGCATTTTCCTCCTTTGCGATGCTTTGATATCGCTGATTCCGGCAGACGTAACCTCTAGCCACTAATAAATGCGTTACGGTGATCTTTCCTGATGCGAGACTTAAATCAGCAGAGCCGCGCCCTAATCGATGGTTCAAACTCATACTTGAGATGAGTATGATCATGAAGCTCTTTGAGTATGAGGCAAAGTCGATCGCTCAGAGTTTCTCTCTGCCGATTCCAAAGGGGCTTGTCGTTTCCACTCCTGAGGAGGCAAGAAAAGCGTTCGAGGAATTAGGGAGGCCTTCGATTGTGAAGTCTCAAGTTCTTGTTGCTGGCAGGAAGAAGGCAGGCGGGATAAGGTTCGCGTCAACCTCCAATGAGGTCTATGATATTGCGAAGGAACTGCTTGGAATGAAGATTCACGACGAACCCGTGAGGAAGCTACTTGTGGAAGAAGCCATCTCAGCAAAAAGAGAGTTCTACGCTGGGGTCACTGTCAACAGATCCGTTGGTTGTTACACCGTATTGGCGTCCTTGGAAGGTGGGATTGACATAGAGGAGGTGGCTTCGAGGTCTCCCGAGAAGATCGTCAGATTCGACGTAGATCCAATTCACGGACTGAGAGAATATGAGGCGCGAATCATTGGGCGAAAGCTCGGCTTCTCAGGGAAGCAATTGGTGGACCTGACAGGGATAATCTCAAAGATCTACAAGATCTGTGCGACATATGACTGCGAGCTTCTTGAGTCAAACCCTCTCCTTGAAACGGAACAGGGTAGCTTCGTCGTGGCAGACTTCAGGGCGGTGATCGACGACAACTCACTTTATAGACATAGGGAATTTCAGGAAAGAGTCAAGCAGGAAGGGGCAGAACTTACACCATTGGAGCTCAAAGCTCGAGAGAGGGGCCTCTCCTACGTTGAGCTTGATGGGAATATTGGGGTGATCGGAAACGGTGCCGGACTGGTTATGGCAACCTTGGACATGATTCACTACTACGGAGGCAAGCCGGCCAATTTCTGCGACGCCGGCGCGGGCGGTGCAACCATGGAGAGGATCGAGGCCGCCTTGGAGATTGTTCTCTCGAATGAGCGAACCAAGACGCTCTTCATCAATATCCTTGCAGGTATAACTAGATGTGATGATGTGGCTAGAGGTATTGTCGCAACCAGAGAAAGAGCCCGAATCAAGATGCCCATAGTGATTCGCATGGTTGGAACGAATGAGGAGGAGGGCCGTAGGATTCTTGAAGAGGCAGGTATCCCGTTCTTGGACAGCATGGAGGAAGGAGCAAGAGAGGCAGTTGCCAGATCCTTGAGGTGAGCCGAATGGCGATTCTCGTAGGTGGAAATACAAGAGTACTGGTTCAGGGAATCACAGGTACGCAAGGCATGTTTCATGCAAAGCTGATGCTGGAGTATGGTACGAAGATAACCGCCGGAGTGACTCCGGGCAAAGGGGGAACAAGCGTTCATGGCGTTCCGGTGTATGACACAGTCAGCGAGGCTGTTGATGCTCACAGAATCGATGCTTCAATAGTCTTCGTTCCCGCTCCTTTCGCCAAAGATGCCATCTTGGAAGAGATCGATTCGGGCCTCAACCCGATCGTTGTGATCACTGAGGGAATTCCGTTAAGAGACACAATGGAGTTCTTGGCCATGGCACGTGAGAAGAAGACGGTTCTGATTGGGCCGAATACACCCGGAATCATAACTGCTGGTGAATGCAAGTTAGGGATTATGCCTGCGCATGTGTTCTCGAAAGGAAAGGTGGGACTAGTATCGAGGAGCGGAACCTTGACCTATGAGATAGCCGCAGGGTTGACGAAATCCGGGCTCGGGGAAACCACATGCGTCGGAATAGGAGGAGACCCCATTGTTGGCCTGACATTTATCGATCTGCTTGAGATGTTCAAAACCGACGAAGATACGAGGGGGGTAGCGCTAATAGGGGAAATTGGAGGAAACGCAGAGGAGCAGGCCGCAGAGTACATCAAGAGAACCTCCTATCCAAAACCTGTGGCTGCCTACATTGCGGGGCGAACCGCTCCTCCCGGGAAGAGGATGGGCCATGCAGGTGCAATAATCTCAGGCAGGTCAGGCACTGCGGAGAGCAAGATTAAGGCGCTAAAAGACGCAGAAGTACATGTAGCTGAAAAGCCTACAGATGTGGCCCGACTACTAGAGAATCTAGTCAGATAGCCATATTTGGACGAAGCAAACTTGATCACCGACACCTTAGGTGACTGGAAAAGGACTCACTACTCTACAGACATAGTCCCGGAGCTAGATGGCAGAGAGGTAGTCCTTTTCGGCTGGGTCCAAGACCTTCGGGATCTTGGCAGGATTCTCTTCATGACTATGCGAGACAAGAACGGTCTCGTCCAGATCACCGTTTCGAAGACGAAGTCGTCGAAGGAACTCTTGGAGAAGATCGCTCGGATAGGAAAGCAATTTGCTATTGGTGTGAAAGGAACCGTTCATGCAACGAAGGAGGCACCCCACGGAGTCGAGGTGACTTCCTCAGGAATCAAGATTCTTGGGGAAGTAAGATATCCGCTTCCGCTCGATCCTACGGGTCGGGTGCCAGCAGAAATAGATGTCCGACTGAACGCGCGAATTCTTGACCTTCGCCGGCCGGAGCAGACAGCTATCTTCAAAGTGAGGAATGAGGTTCTCATAGCGACAAGAAACTTCCTTAACAGACAGGGGTTCCTCGAGATTCATTCGCCGCGGCTCATTGTGAGCGCTACGGAGGGAGGAGCAGCGCTCTTCCCTGTGGATTACTTCGATCGTAAGGCGTACCTCGCCCAAAGCCCTCAGCTCTACAAAGAACAGCTCGTGACAGCTTTCGAAAAGGTGTGTGAGATAGGTCCTTTCTTCAGAGCCGAAGAGCACGATACAAGGCGACACACGAATGAATTTACGTCGGTGGACATCGAACAAGCGTTCGCGACCTCAGAAGATGTGATGAAAGTTCTCGAAGAACTCACGTGTGAGATCGTCAGTCATATCACCGACAAGTGCCGGAAAGAGTTGACTGCACTAGTGGCCAATCCACGAGTTCCGACACTTCCTCTTAGTAGATACACGTATGACGAGATTCTTCAGGAGTTGAAGGTCAAGGGGCAAGAGGTGTCGTGGGGAGAGGACATTCCCACGCCCGCATACCGTGTCCTTCAGGAACTTCACCGAAACGAATTCTACTTCATCATCGATTGGCCTACGAAAGCGAAGGCGTTTTACATCAAGTCCAGAGAGGATAACCCAGAGTTGAGTTACGGATTCGACTTCATGTATGAATGGGTTGAGATCGCGTCAGGAGGCTCACGTGTAGACCAGAGAGACGAGCTTGTCAATCGGTTGAAGGATAAGGGCCTTGACCCAACCTCGTTTCAGGACCACCTCAAAGCCTTTGATTATGGTATGCCGCCCCATGCCGGATGGGCAATCGGGCTGGAAAGGCTACTGATGGCATTACTTGGAATAGAGAACATACGTGAAGTTACGCTTTTTCCGCGAGACAGATATAGGCTGAACCCGTAACAGACCTACTTGGCACCCAGCTCTCTCTTCTTCCAACGAAGACTGCTGCTGCGACACTTCCTGCACCTGTAGGCCGCAGCCGAGTTCCGAACCCCACAGCTTCGGCATATCTTGTAGAATAGCCGGTGCCTCTGCGCTAGCTGCTTCTTCATCACATCAGTTATTGGCATACGTCAACAGCACCTGAGACTAGTGCTTTCTGAAGAATATGTTCGCAGATATACGTTTTGAGGGTAAAACAGATATACATGTAGCAGTCAAGAGCTTCGCTAGGGGGTTTAATTGCGCGGAAGATATTCTGCACTGGTGATGCTGATACTTGCGTCCTCTGTATATTCCATGGTAGCTATTCGTGATGTCTCCGCCGCGAAACACAGATTGCTTTCAGTTACGATGTGCAAGAATGTCGTCGACGGACGGATTGTCGGAGAGGAGACTCACTCATTTCTTCATACAGATGAAAGAGCTTTCGTCATCTTCAGGATAGAATACTTGGAAACAGAAACCCCACAAATTACGTCAAGATGGTACGAGCCCAGCGGCAAGATATATCGTTCCAGCTCGTGGGAAACGAAAGAACGGCAAGCAGGTTCCACATGGACTTTTTGGTCCTCCATTTCCATAAGGGGTACGGCCCCCGCGGAAAAGAGGGGATACTGGCAAGTTGAAGTGATCTACGATGGTGAGTCGCTCTTCACAGAGAAGTTCACCATAGGTCCATTCTACTCGGTAGAGGTTTTCGCCCAGAACCTACCCATCGAGTACTCCGTCTCCCTAACTGTTGACGGAGAATCTTGGGGCTCGATAAAGGGAGGAGAAAGGAAACCTCTCGGCTTTGCTCCTGGAACAACCCACTCAATCTCGGTAGGGGCCGAGGTTCTGGTTCGAACCGGAACCAGATACTACGCCGCCGATAACTCACGAACGGTAACCTCGGAAGGGGCAGTCATCTTCAAGTATGATCTTCAGTATCGCTTAGAGGTAAAAACTGACCCAACTGGTGTGACCAAGATTTCAGGTGAGGGTTGGTACGCTCCCGGATCCACGGCGTCAGTGGGAGACGCCTCCAAGATCGTCGAGGTCAGTCTAGTGACGCGATGGGCCTTGGTTGAATGGGTAGTCGACGGGGTCGCTACTCCACAGAAACCGAGCTCCTTCACGATGGATTCTCCGCATCAGGTAATTGCAAGATACAAGAAACAGCACTATCTCACAGTGAGCTCCCAATACGGAGATCCTCGCGGGGAAGGTTGGTACGATGAAAGCGCTACAGCAGAATTCTCAGTCACATCGCCCGCCGGGTTCCTCATTCAGCAGGTTTTAGTCAGTTGGACCGGAGATGCCAGTACGACTTCGCCGAAAGAAAAGATCATCATGGACAGGCCAAAGACTGTCACAGCGCAATGGCGTACTGACTATACGCAACTGTACGTCGCGATTGTGGTCGCAGTCGGAGTAGTCATTGGACTGGTTGTCGTGATTGTCCGTAGGCGCAGACGAGAAGCAGTCACCGCCATCATCCCAGCAGTGCCCTCGCCGCCTACTTCTCCGCCTCCCTCTGCTCCGGCCCCAGTCCCCGCAGTGACTCAGGCCGCCGTCAAGGCATACTGTATGATCTGCGGCGAGGAGTTGTCCTCGACGTCAGGCTACTGTACAAGATGCGGGGCCAAACAAGTGAGCTAGCTACTCTAATCCGAAAGGCAAGAAGAAAGCAAGGCCTGAACATCAAAGCATCTGGCTTCGTAGCCAGTTCCTTCTAGGTTTGCTTAGTTCCACAACTCTTGCAGTAGATGGCAAAGTCCGGCAGCTCCTGTCCACACCTTATGCAATGCTTCTTGATCGGAACTGGTGTTGGCATGGCTTTAACTGCTCTTCTCTTGAGAACGAGTTGTCCGAGGACTACTCCAACAACAACTCCAACAGCTAACCCCACAGACAAGAACAATACTCTAATCTGCTCAAGTTCTCGTTGCAAGGCCATTGCCTCAGCCTTGAACGTCTCCTCGACCATCTTCGGGATATTTGCAGACGATTCCATGGCCCCTTGATAGTTGAAGCTATCATACTCTGCCAGAGCCTTGTCTAGTTCCGCTCGAGCAGCCTTGGCCATCGATATAGCCTCGCTGCTTCTGAACAAGATGTCTGAGATTCTGGAGAACATATCCATCGCTGCCCTCAATGCTTGGTCTGCGTGGCCTCTTCCAAGTGCATCCTTGTCGAACTGGCTAAATCCATATTCATAAGTAGAGTAGGACATCGCCGATGGCACATAGTCCTGTGTCGACCCGTAGGAGAAGGGATGCATGAGCCCAACAGAGTGACCCAATTCGTGAATGACCAGCTGCGTCAACCCCGCCCCCCATGAGTAGATCGCTCTTTCTGACTGAATTCCAATCACCATGTCTCCGTAACTCGCAGCGCCAAAGGTTCGTGGAAACCTGTCCGGCTCGACCGTGGAGTTGTAGCCTCCTCGGATGTCGTTCCTCCAACTTGTGACTATGGCGCCTCCCTTTGAGATAACGAGGAGGAAAATCGGCAGGACGACAGCGTCCTCCCTCTTCTCAATGTAAGTTGCTAAGTTCTGCTGCAGATAGGAGTAGATGATGCGTTCGTCAAAGTATCTATACAGCAGCGTTTCCTCGTCGTACACTTCGCGATTATGCTCGAAGATCTTGCTTGATTCAAACGCTCTCTTCATGGCAGAGTCATCTCTCAAGTAGCGGAAGGCTACTTGCACTTCCCAAGAGGCGGACGGAATCAACTCTTTGAAAGCAGATTTGACAGTATCAGCGTTGAGAACCTCGTCAAGGTTGTCCTTCGAAAGCCTATCGATCTCGCTGAAAAGGAAGACTTGAATCGAATATTTCTTTGACAGAGTTGGAAAGTAGACATAGCTCGGAACGTACAGGTTTCTTACAGCCTCGGCAACGTAGTCAGCCACATAGTTAGTTACTGTCTCTGGGCTTCGCTTGTACTCCTTAATGGTCCTAGGTCCAAATCCGCTGACTCTCTTCAAGCCAAACTCTTGGATTGGGATGTGATCTGTGAACGAGTAGTCACGTGATACTGAGCCTGCTGAAAGGTCCACATAGTAGAATCGGTAATGCCCTCCCCACCCTATCATCCAGTTGATGACCGGAAACACCCATTCCGTGTATGCATACTTCGCCTTGCGGGAAATCGGATCTTTGCTGTCGTATCTGATCTCGTAATAGTGATACGTCTTGGAAATCGCAGACATGTCTGCCAAGAGAAGCGTGTACCCGTTCTTCGGTATGCCACCGAAATCGGAGGCATGTTCAGCCAGCCAGTTCTCCGTGGCCGAGGCGTCAATGATATCGTATGTTGTCTTATCCTCCCCAGTGAAGAACTGAGCCAAATACTTGGGTACCGTTCTGCTTCTCTTGTTGTTGGCTAGGAAGTTCTTCAAAGCTTCTGCAAAATCTTGGCTCGCCCGAACGATCTTGTAGTTGAGCCTGAACTCCACTCCGTACGATATGCCACCCATATACACTGGCTGCGCGGGAACTTGGACCTCTGGTTGAATAGTCTTCTCAAGATTCCATACAAGTTGGTCTCCATCAACCTCGGGCAGATTGACCAGAACTATGTTCACAGTCATTTCATGTCTGATCAACGGAGATATGCCCGAGTAAGGCTTGATCGCGTATGCGACAACGGTTGCGGGTGTGGTCGCAACGAGAAGTATCGTGATGGTGAGAACGAACAATATGGGCTTCTTCATATGCCTCAACTGGGGTGACGTTTCGAGGAGGGCATATTTATCACTGCCTGAGATGACTGGATCGCTCTCGGCCTTGGATCCGACTATTTCAAGTCTCACAGGTCTGAGAGAGGGCAAGGATCGAGCGAATGACCCATCTGACCAAACTGCAGGAACTTGTGTCGCACTGTTCCTTGACTTTGCAAATTAGCGCAGCGTCAGTTAGTCGAAGGCCAGTGAGGCAAGTTCGTTCGAGGGCTCGTACAGGGGCTTGACACAATCTATGCAATAGCCTAATAAAACAAGACGACAACACAAAGATTGATCGTGGTGTCGTTGTCGACCAACAGAAGAAAGTGGATAGTTCTTGTGGTCTTTCTTGTCGTCGTCGTTCTGGGATTTCTAGGGGCCATTGTCTTCTTCTTTCCACCGAGGAAGGAGTATGTTGTACTTCGCGAGATTCCGGTTACCACTTACTATACACGAACTGTAACCTCTACTGCAACGCTTACTAGGACTGTGGCTTCATCATCGGCATCGCTGTTTACGGCCATAGAGACATCCTTCATCCCCACAGTCACTCTGACGCGATATGATCCGCGTACATTGAGCTGGGTCGCCACAACGACGGATACGGTTGTAACAGTGATAGGCAATGCGACGTATACTTTGCTTGTGCGAACCCTTACTCATACCTATGTCTTCACAACATCTGTACCCCTGACAGATTTTATCGTCATACCTACGGTCATCACCAAGACAACTACTCGCTGGACAAGTTTCAACCAGACAACTGCATTCACCACAACAATGACGCTCACTGCAACCAGTGCCTCAACCTACACACGGACAGTCTGGACCACAGTGACGGCGCCTCCGGGGGCCGCCATCACTTTGCCAAATGCCTCGAACCAAGCCAGAGGCTATATAGAGTTGGTATTATACTCGACCCTCTTGGCGGGAGTACTTGTGTTCAGAAGGCGATCTATTTCTCATAGTCCCGTGAAAGAACCAATCTGAACCGACTTTGCCAGATCGTGGAGCGAATCCTAAAGGAAGTATTGACGGCCAATAAAATCGAGCCTTGTTGACTTGTGATTCCTCGGGTGATAGCTCTTGAGCGTAGAGGAACTTGTTCTAAGACAGTTCGATGAGAATTACACCCTATCTCTACTGCAGAAACTTATCCAGATCCCAAGCGCATTCCCTCAATACGAGGAGATCGCATCCTTCGTTGAGGAGGAGCTGAAGAAGCTGGGACTTGAGGTGAGAGTGTCAGGAGACAGCGGAGAAGGTTGGAAGAGATCCAACGTGATAGGAACCTATGAGGGCCAAGGCAAGGGTCGGACATTGATTCTAGCGGCACACACAGATGTTGTACCGCCGTACGGCCTGTCGTCGTGGAAGGTTGAACCGTTCGCCGGAAAGGTCATAGACGGCAAGGTCTATGGAAGAGGCGCAGCGGACACAAAAGGCAGTTTGGCCGCCATGATTTCGGCGGCTAGGTCTGTCGTCAGCGCCGACTTAGAACTCGAAGGAAACCTAGTAGTCGTTGCTTGGACAGGCGATGAATATACACCCAAGGACGCGAAATACTTCGACGGCATGTCCTATCTGGCCCTGAACGATCTGATCAAGGGAGATATGGCCATTTTCGGAGAACCATATGACTTGCACGTAACATACATGTCGCGCGGAAGAATCTGGTTGGAATTCGAAATAGGAGGAGAGGCCTCTCATTCTGCCACAGGCAGAGGAATAAATGCGATTCTGAAGTCAATCAAGTTGATAGAGTCTATCTATCAGTTTCGGCTCGGCGAGCATCCGGTTACTGGAAAAGACACAATCAATGTGGGGACCATTCATGGAGGTACGCAAACAAACATAGTTCCGGACTCTTGCAATCTGACATTTGATATCAGGTTCGGTGAACATCTAACAACTTCAAAGGTCGAGGAGATGATTAAAAAGAAGACTCAAGAAATTCGGCGTTCGGATCCACAATTCATTATGCGTTCAATGAAGATCTTAGAGAGACTAGAACCCTTTGGTTTTCCAAGAGATTCCACACTGAATTCGGCACTCATCAAGGCGGGACAACAAATCGGGGTACCGCTCCGATATGGTGGCGCTGTCTCATTTGGACCAGTCGCCAACTGGAAAGACAGGGTAGGCCTTACAGAAGGTTGTTTGTTTGGACCAGGAGAAACAGGCGAGGCTCATGCAATCAACGAGCACATCTCTGTCAAAGATCTCCACTCCGCAGCCAAGATACTCTCTCTTACAATACCATACAGCTGCGGCCTTCGTTGAGTACTGGCAACCATGAGCAGACTCGAAGGAATCTTCGTTCATGTTCTGAACCAATGCGCGGGTCTGAAAGCGGAAGATGTCCTCATTGTTTCAGATTTCAAGTATGACCAGACGATTGTCGAAGCATTGACATCGGCCGTAAGAAGGTTTGACGCACGGCCTATCTTGCTTACGATTGATGCTAGACTCTTAACTGACAGTTCTGTTCCGAGATCTTTGACGGCCACGATGAGAAATGCGGACTTGATCCTGCTCTGCACAAGTTCTCTCATTCCACAAGGCGTGAGAAGAGAGGCCGCTGAGTCCGGGGCACGTCTCATCTCAATGTCAAGCATAGATCATGAGACCATCAAACGCTGCTTCGATGTCAACTATGAAGAACTATCCGAGACAACGAGGCTGCTGGCTGAAACTCTTCAGTCTTCTAAAGTGATCACATACAAGACGGATAGTGGCACAGAACTAAAGGCTCAGCTGGCTGGTAGGAAGTCTGTCTACCTAGACGGACTAGCAAGGATTAGAGGACAGCTTAGCGCCTTGCCGGCAGGAGTGGTGGCCATAGCTCCACGTGAGGAGACTGCCAATGGAACGATAGTGATCGATGGCAGCGTTGCAGAACTGGGAGTTGTGCATTCCCCTATTAGTTGTACTTTGAAAGATGGTCGAATAGTTGACATCAAGGGTGAAAGAGAGGCAAAGAAGTTCAAGGCACTACTGTCCAGAGACGGTTGCACAGGTTTCCAGCTAGCTGAGGTCGGCGTCGGAACAAATCCCAAGGCGAAATACACTGGAAACCTTCTGGAAGATGAAAGAGTCTACGCCTCCGGCCACATAGGCTTCGGACGGAATTCCCACATCGGGGGCATCATCGAAAGCAAGGTTCATATTGACTCCACAGTGAGACGGCCAGAGGTATTTGTCAATGGCCAGAGAATAGTCTCTTCAGGCAGCATAGAGATAGTATGAGAACATCTTGGTGACCCGACTCCTGACTTCTTGAACGCCTCTTGTCAAGTTGTACACCTTGTTCGGTTCGATTAACACAACAGACTTCGCCTTGGTCCGTGCCGATAACTAGTGGGCAAACAATGGATCAAGAGAACATCTGTGTTGACGAGCTGCCGGCCAAGGCAACTTCTCTTCAAATGACTTATCAACAAGAGTCCCGGAAAAGGCAGGGGACCGAGTCGAAGGCGATGGCGAGCGAAGAAAGCAGTGCCCCTGTTCAAGTAGACAGAGCTCTGCTCAAGATCCAAGACTTGAAGCTTTATTTCTTCACGCTCCTTGGCGTGGTCAAAGCTCTCGACGGAGTGAACCTTCATCTTGAAAGAGGCGACACTCTTGGGCTTGTCGGAGAGACGGGATGCGGCAAGAGTGTCACCGCCCTTTCCACGATAAGGCTTGTTCCTATTCCGCCTGCAAAGATCATGGAAGGAAGAATTCTCTTTGAGGGGAACGATCTCATCAAGTTGAACGAGAAGCAGATCAGAAACATTAGAGGCCACAAGATATCAGTCGTGTTTCAAGAACCGACCACGTCTCTGAATCCTGTTCTGAAGATAGGCGACCAAGTGGCAGAGGTAATCATGATCCATCAGGATCTTGCAGCCGAAGCCCTTGAAGTTAAGATCGACCGCATGAAGGCAAGAAGGAAATGGCTCGAAGCCAAGGGGCTACCACTTGTTTCCTCGCTTGTTCGCCTCGAGGATCGCATCAGGAGATTGGAGGACTCGAAAGCGAACCCTCCAAGACCGTCGAGAGGAGATCTTCGTCGAGCTGCATTGAGGAGAGCAGTTCAACTGCTACGCTTGGCAGGCATACCGGACCCAGAGAGGACTGTCGAGAGATATCCACACGAGTTAAGCGGAGGAATGCGTCAGAGAGCCATGATAGCTATCGCTATTGCGTGCAATCCCGCTCTTCTGATTGCCGACGAACCAACCAGCTCACTAGACGCAACGATACAGGCGCAGATCATAGAACTCATGAGGGAGTTGAAAGTACAAGTCGGCACGACTGTATTGCTGATTACACATCACTTGGGGCTGGTCGCTGAGATGTGTAACAAGGTTGCTGTGATGTACGCTGGGCAGGTCGTTGAGTACGCACCTACTAGAGAACTCTTCAAAAATCCTCTTCATCCTTACACCAAGGCTCTTCTGAAATGTGTGCCCAAAATTCGAGACGATGCAGAGCGATTGGAGTCAATACTAGGGATCGTCCCAGACCTTTTGGATCCACCTCTGGGCTGCAGATTCCATCCAAGGTGTAAGGCTGCTATGCCCTCGTGTAGCGAGTGCTCTCCGCACTTGATCGAAGCGGTCTCGAATCACTTCGTCAGTTGCCACTTGTCAGGTGAGGAAATGCATGGCTGACGAACTTGTGAGCATTCGCGACTTGGTTAAGTATTTTCCGATTAGACGTGGTCTACTCAGCAGAATTGCTGGGTCAGTAAAAGCAGTAGATAAAGTCTCATTTGTTATAGGAAGAGGTGAAGCCTTAGGACTTGTGGGAGAATCTGGTTGTGGAAAGACAACGGTTGGAAAGAGTGTTTTGAGGCTTATTGAACCCACATCCGGAGAAGTTCTCTTCGAGGGGCAGGACATAACCAAGCTGACTGGGTCTGAGTTCAGGAAGATGAGAAAACACATGCAGATGGTGTTTCAAGATCCATACATGTCGCTTAACCCTAGAATGACCGTCAGACAGATTGTGGGCGAGCCTCTACTCGTTAACAAGCTGGTCACGAAGAAAGATCTTGAGGACAGAGTGACACGTATTCTTGAACTCGTTGGTCTAAGCCCTGATCATCTCAATAGGTATCCCCATGAGTTTAGTGGGGGACAACGTCAAAGGATAGGGGTCGCTAGGGCTCTGGCCCTCAATCCGGAGTTTCTTGTTCTTGATGAGCCCACATCAGCACTCGATGTCTCTGTTCAAGCTCAAGTCCTGAACCTCCTGAAGGAACTACAGAAGAAGCTAAGCCTCACTTTCCTATTCATATCTCATGATCTCTCAGTAGTCAGATATATGAGTAGTCGTATAGCGGTCATGTACGTTGGGAAGATAGTCGAAATCGGTCAAACAACGAGGATTGTCAATGAACCTCGCCATCCTTATACACAGGCGCTTTTCTCTGCAATTCTGGATCCCGATCCTGAGGTTAAGACGCAGAGAATAGTACTTACTGGCGACGTCCCTAGCCCAGCTAATCCTCCTCAAGGCTGCAGGTTCCATCCCCGGTGTTGGCTGGCAAATGATCGGTGCAGGAGAGAGGAACCAACGATGAGTGAGGCTGGAACCGACCACCTTAGTGCATGTCACCTAGTTCATCGGTAGGTTCTCGTCATGGATCGAGCCCTTCTAGGGATTGTTGACTTGCTAGTGAGGGCCTTTACGTGAAGAGTGATGCTTTCGTTTGACTGTTAGACATGACAGCTCTTGACAAAAACCCCTCAGATCATCTATTTTTTCGGTCTGGTAGATTTGGCACACCAGTCTGTCTAGTTCGTCAATCCCTAGAATTTTCATGGCGTTCTGTTTGAACTTGCCTTCCAGCTCCTCGTTTATCATAGGGTTCGTAGGATCTCCCTTTGGCCGAAGTACCGTGGACTCAAACCTGTGCCCATTATTCATCGAAACTTCGACGCGGGAGGGCCATGTTCCGCAATCGAGCGTACGTGTCCGATATAGCTCGTCGAATTCTTTGGAACTCTCAACCTTGATCTTTCTGATGAGTTCGGCGATCAGACCGCTCTGCATTTTTTCTGTCCAAGAAGTCGGCAAATCAGGTTTTCCCTCAGCTAGAACAACAGCTACTTGGTACGGGTGACTGAAGATGGCGGACACGTGAGATCGTATGTCGTATGTGCTTCTTCTTGCTGACGAGGAATTCGTTGTCACTTTGACTTCTCTGATATGTTTGGCATCCACTGTGTTGTTCTTAGCAATATCGATCGCCGCGTCAATAGAAGCATGAAGATACTTACAAGCAGGGTATGGCTTGAAGTAACATTCCTCGATCATGAATTTCTCCCCCAAAGCTTCCGTAATTCTGTTGAGGTCAAGCGTACCACCAGCGATGTGGCCGAGCCCCCTATCGCCTTGTAGGATGTCTTTGGACCCGAGTACTCCCTTCTGAGCCATGAGTGCTGAGAGAACGGCTCTTCTCGACTCGTGGCCAGGGCAGAGGTCTTTCTCGTGCCCGCCTGAGATTGTGTACTGCCCAGAGCAGATCTGCATTGAAGCCGCCAGCCCCATCGCCCCCGTCATCTGCTCACTGGTCAGACTAAGTAGCTTCCCAACAGCTATGGTACTTCCCAGCGCTCCAAGAACTACAAAGGATGGGCCTTTGATGGAAGCCGGTTCGGCTTTTCCGAATAAAGCGTACGCCAGCCTCACATAAGCTTCGTAACCCGCCAGAACGGCAGTGATGAACTCGGTTCCTGTGGCATTCATCCGCTCCGCCGCGGCTAGGGCTGCTGGCACGATTCTATCATTGATGTGGCCTCCCATGAAATGTCCGTCACTGAAGTCGAGAAAGTTCCCTAAGACACCATGTACCATCGCGGCATCCAAACAGCTGATTCTTGTAGGAACTCCTAGAACGGTTGATTCTTTCCTTCCTTCAGATTCTAGGGTAAGGTCTACAACCGCCGCTATGAGATGGTGATTCGTTCCCAAAGCTGCCAGAGAGTTGCCAAAGAAATCAAGGATCGCTAGCTTCGTTCGGTCAACCACTATCTCCGGTAGATCTTTGAAGCGTATGTTCAACACGTACTCTACTAGCTGTTGAACGTGCTCCCTGCTATCCAAGACTACACCTTCTTTCTCATGGCTCTTGTTACGTCATGCGGGGGTCCAAGGCATCTCTTAACCCGTCTCCGATCATGTTCAGAGACAAGACCGTGATCATTATTGCAAAACCCGGGTATAGAACTATATGAGGCGCGACCATAAGATAGATCCTTGCCCGGCTCAGCATTGCGCCCCATTCCGGAATCGGCGGTTGAGCACCGAGACCGAGAAAGCCGAGCGCTGCTGCTGAAAGGATCGCCGTTGCAACATTAAGAGTTGACTGAACGATCAGGGGAGACAATGAATTTGGCAGTATGTGTCGGAATATTATCCTGATGTCGCTTGCGCCAACCATCTTGGCAGCCTGAACAAAGTCAAGTTCCCTTAGATACAGAAACGTGCTCCTCGTCAACCTCGCGTACTCGGGAATCAAGGAGATTCCAACCGCGAGCATGGCGTTGGTCAGGCCTGGACCAAGAATGGCAACGATCATTATTGCCAATATTAGCGTAGGAAATGAAAGCATAAAGTCGACTACCCGCATGGCCACGTTGTCTAGTCGGCCTCCGTAATATCCTGCCGGGGCGCCGATGAGAATTCCAAAGGTCAAAGCGATTCCAACCGATATCAACCCAAGATGCAACGAGATCCTAGCTCCATGTATAATCCTACTCAGAAGATCCCTTCCCAGTTCGTCGGTTCCCAGTATGTGTCTTGACGAGGGTGGCGCCAAATTATCACTAAGATCTGCCTTTAGGGGATCATAAGGAGCTAGATAGTCGGCGAAGATTGCCAATACCACAAGGAAACTCAAGACTAGTGATCCAACTACAGCGAGCCTGTTTCTCTTGAACTTAAGGTAGACAAGTCTCTTCTTTTTCATATGCTCGGCCTCTTCTTCTTACTCGCCTCAAATCATGGGCGCATCTCATTCGTAGTGGATTCTCGGGTCTATGTAGGCGTACGTTAGATCGACAAACAGATTCAGAAGTGTGAAAAGCAATGCATATATCAGTACCGTACCTTGGATGATCGGGTAGTCTCTCGCAAAGATCGCGTCTATCAGCAGCTTTCCTATGCCTGGATATGCAAATACTGTTTCAGTCACAATCGACCCTCCCAGTAGTCGTCCAAAGGTGATTCCAGCTACAGTTATGATGGGTATCAACGCGTTCCGTACAGCATGTCTAGTTATAGTAGTTCTCTCAGAGAGTCCCTTGGATCGTGCCGTTCGTATGTAGTCCTGCCTAAGGACTTCGAGCATGCTAGACCTTGTTTGTCTTGCGATTACAGGGGTTGTGAAGCCAGCCAGAGCGATTGAGGGGAGAAGAAGATGTGCTGGAGTTCCCACTCCGACTGCTGGCAGCCACCCAAGCTTGACAGCAAATATCCACATTAGCAACAAGCCTGTCCAGAAAACCGGCGCCGAAACTCCAACGAGTGCAGCTAACATGCTAACGTTGTCAACCAGCGAATATGGCCGAGTACTTGCAACTATGCCAACTGCCAATCCAAGGACTATGGCAATTGTCATTGCGATTAGCGCCAGACGCATCGTGTGAGGAAGTCTCAGCGATATCTCATATGATACGGGATATCCGCTTCTTATGGAGGTACCGAGATTGCCCTCCAATACATTCCTCATGAACAGCAGATACTGCACAGGGAGTGGTTCTGTGAGCCCCCATTCTTTTCGCAAGGATTCGACAACTTCAGGTTTGGCATCTTCTCCTGCCAAGAGTAGGGCAGGATCGCCCGGCAACAAGCGAAGCATTACGAAAACTACAATCGAAACTGCGAGCACTGTTGGAACAGTCGCGAACGCTCTTCTCAGCGCGTAGCGTAACATGACAGGTCATCTGAAAAAATGGTGGAAGTTGGAGTTATACAGTACGCTAGTTCGAGTCTTTCGTCACTATAGGGATGAGTTGGAGCAAACTGTATGCCCCTGAACCTCCTTTGACCTCAACGGAAGCTCCTTTCAGCCAGATGGTCTCATCGTGCCTCACGTAGACTCCCTGTGCTCTTTTTCTTGCGGCGTATGTTACGGGTTCGAACCAGAGGAAGACCCAAGGTGCTTCGTCCCAAAGGATCTGTATGGCCTCCTTGTAAAGCGCTTTCCTCTTCTCTGCGTCTATTGTGACTCTTGCAGTCGCATGTAGCTCGTCAAATCTTGCGTTTTCGTAGAACATTGGCTCAAGACCATAAGGCGGCCACGCTGCCTTCGTGAACTCGTTAAGACCCCTGTCGGAGTCGAGTGTCACTCCTCCCAATCCACCGTAACTGATTTGGGAGTCCGTTTTCTCAAGGGGTAGGTTCTCCTTTGAGCGCATTGTTGCCCATTCTAGAGGTTCTATTTTGATTTTCACTCCGACCGCAGCAAAGTAGGACTGAATCGCTTCAGCAATCTCATCCGCCAGAAGCCACCTGCCCATTCCGTATCGTAAGGTAGCTTCGAATCCTTCAGGATACTCAGCTTCTTTGAGCAATTGTTTCGCTTTCGTGGGATCGTATGGATAGGGCCCCGCCTTGTAATAGCCAAAAGATCTCTTGTTTATAGGGCAGTCCATTATGTCAGCCTTGCCTTTGAAGATCCTCTCATTTATCGTAACCTTGTCAAGAGCGTAGTTCAGTGCCTGTCTGACTTTCTTGTCTTTGAGGGGGCCCCACTTTGTATTTAATGTCAGATGCATAGCTCTGGTCGGCATTCCATAGACAAGGTAGAGATCTGGGTTCTTCTCCAGCCTTGGTATGTCAGCCGGAGGAACATGGTATACGAAGTCCACCTCGCCGGCTTCCAAAGCCATCATCCTAGCTCCGGCCTCGGCAATGGGTTTGACGTAGATGACATCTATCCTAGGCCGACCACCCCAGTACTCGTCGTTTGCAATGAGTTTGATGTGGCTACCTCTGACGTGTTCAGCAAGCTTGTATGGACCGGTCCCAGCAAGCTGTTTGTGAAAATCATCCCCAAGCCTCTTGACTTGGGAGGGGCTGACGATGCATGATGGACCATACTGAAGCAACCTCATGAAGGGGGCGTTCGGTTCAGTGTTGATGACTGCGATATGCGTGTCTTTGACTTCAACAGATTTGATCATTGCAAACGCGGACGCTGCAGGACCTTTGGTCTTTGGATCTAATAAGCGGTCCAGAGTGAACTTGACTGCTGTCGCGTTGAATGGTGTGCCGTCATGGAATTTTACGCCTTTCCGCAAGTGTAGTGTCCAGGTTGTTGCGTCAGGCGATTCTTCCCATCGCTCTACTAGGACGGGCTGAAATTCTCCGGTCTCGTAGTGCATGTCCACAAGGGTCTCTGTGACCAATCTTAGGATACCCAAATTCGGCATGCCCGTGCATTTCTGAGGATCAAGAGTCGGTGGCTCCATGCCCATGGAAATCGTCAGGACCTTCGGTGGTGGAGGAGGCGGTGGAGGACGTGTAACAAAATAGGCAGCGACGACAACAAATATCACGACAACACCGAGCGCAACGTACTTGAGTTTCGCTTTGTCTTTAGGCTTTGCCAAGACATTTCCCCGGCTAGAGTATCTGAGGTAGAAATAAAAGGCTGATGGTTCGAGGAGCGGTGCAAGACGAATCAGTCCTTCCATGTTTAGGCGATGAGCAGTCTCTTAGCCCTCTTCCTTTCAAGCAAGAAGTTGCCCTCTATCATTGGTCCGCCGACTCCCGGAACATAAAGGTTCTAGATTAGTGACCACCCCAGGTTCGATTGAACTATTTGGCACTCAATACCCGTTTCGTGACCAAGTACAGGGTCAACCTTATGAAATCTCGCCCTTTCAGCGTCACCGACTTCGATATCGTTTGTCTCTGATGCCCTTAAGCTAGGTCTAAGAACGTCAGGCAACGAATCCTGACCTTTTCCGGTTTGAACATAGCCCCCATCTAGTATGGATTTGGCTTCCCAAGGAAAGATAGAAGCTAGAGGAGTGGTGCAAATGCCGATTGGCTACATGCCAAGGCTTTTAAGGTCAGTAATTAAATGTGCGAGTCGAAGTCAAATGTCTGAAAAATATCACAGCCAGAAGTATTTGCCTCGAGAAGAGTATGTGCAACTACCATTAGAAAAGCGTTTGATTCCACTAGGCAAGAAAGAAGACGAGAGAGCTAAAGAACTTCAGGAGAAACTGATCAAGATCGATCTCCATTGTCACGGAGTTCTTGCGTTTCCGTATACCCACCTTCCTACATTGCCATATTCGCAGCCAGTAGTGGAAGGTATGCCTGTCTTCTTGGACAGACAAATTCCAGACCCGCTTCCGAAGGAAGTGGCCAGTTTCCTCTACGCCTTGAGACAGTACCCTCTGGAAACATATGTCAAATACTACAAGATCCATTGGGAGGGATTGAAGCAAGCTGGCGTGACTGGAATACAGCTTATAGTGGGGGCAGCTGTTGAAGACTTCCTCAAGACCATTTACCTACTGGGCTTCACTTTTGCAGATGTCCAGAAACATCCACTTGGAAAAAGAGCATACTGCGCCGAGGACATTAGAACGGCGAAGAGAGAGGGGAAGATCGCTTTTATGGCAGCGACTGAAGCCAATCCTTTTGCAAACGTTTTGGACAGGGTAACGATGCTTTACGGGCTTGGGATTAGACAGGCAGGGATGACTTTCGAACAAGCCAATTACACAGGTAGCGGAGCTTCTGATCAGAGAAATGCCGGTCTGAGCCATTGGGGTATGCAAATAGTCGATAAGATGAACGAGTTGGGTATGATAATCGACATGTCACATACTGGTAAGAAAACGACTATGGACATCATAGAGAGGTCTCGCGACCCTGTACTGCTCAGCCACAACGGAGCCTCAGGCGTCTATCCTAAGGGGAACCGTTGTAGAGATGACGAGGTTTTGAAGGCATTGGCCGACAAGCACGGCGTGATAGGCATAAGTGCTGTTCCTAACGCTTTGAGTGAGGCCAAGAGGCAGGGCATCAAAGACTGGTTTGATCATGCCAACTACTGTGTGAAAGTGGTGGGAATCGATCGTGTTGGAGTCGGACTGGACAATACTTGGGAAGATCACGTAGGGTTCCACAAACTCTACTTTGGCAGGGGCGAAGACGAAATGCCTGCATACTACATGGAGGGGCTTGAAAGCCCGACCGAAGCGTGGCACAACATAGTTCGAGTTTTCGTTGCTGAAGGCTACTCGGACCAAGAAATAGAGAAGATAACAGGCGCCAACGCTCTACGTCTCATCGAGAAAGTGGTGGGCTAAAGCCTAGCTATAGAAATCCATTCAATGACCTCAGGCCTGTTTCCCATTGTTTCGAGCTATTTCTCAGACTACATCATAGGTTTCTTCGTAAGACTTTCAGCGCGCCTTCTCTCAGCCTGAGAAAGCTTGCAGGCTGGCTTATATGTTTCTGAGAAACAGAGGAAGGAAGTATGAAACACGTTGAACTGTACAAGTGCGCTTGGATTGCGGTGAAAACCTGTCTGGCCGTGAAGACGAATGAAAATGTGCTAGTAGTTACGGATACGAGCCAAAGCACGAGACTGACGGAATCTTTCATGGCCGCAATCCATGCAACTGGGGCTGAAGCCCTCATGTTCATGTACACACCACGGTCGTTTCATAGCGAAGAGCCACCTAGAACATGTGCAGCGGCCATGAAAAGTGCTGACGCAATCATCCTTTTGTCTAGCAAGTCTGTCACAAACACATGGGCCACTGCTAAAGCTAGAAAGGCCGGTGCCAGAGTCTTGTCTTTGCCCGGGATCGCTGAGGAGACGTTCTTGCGAACTGTGCCGATAGACTATGATGCCATGCAACCCATACTGAAGATTGTTGCTGATCTATTTGCGAAGGCCAAGTCTGCCCGCGTCACCTCCGGACTTGGTACCGAACTCACAATGCAGTTGGATGGAAGAGCTCCTTATGTAGGCACAGGGATCTGCCGAAGCCCTGGAGACCTCAACCACCTTCCAGCCGGTTTCGTTGAATATGCACCGTTGGAGGGAACGGCAAAGGGCAAACTTGTTATCGAAGCCTCCCTTTGGCCTCCGGGCCTCCTTTCGTCACCGATTCTTCTCACAATCAACAGAGGAAGGATCACCAGTGTTGAAGGCGGAAGAGATGCCAACGCCTTTAGACATAGCCTTGAGAGTCTGAATGATCCCAACATATTCCGTCTTGCGGAGATCGGAGTTGGGACTAACCCAAAGGCGAAGCTGATAGGAGCTGCGGTTGAAGACGAACGGATAGTAGGGAATGTGCACATTGGCTTTGGTGATAACAAGAAGATACTTGGGGGGGGAACATAGAGGCGAGAGGACATACTGACGGGGTTATGCTTACAGCAAGTCTCTGGCTCGACAACCAATTAGTTATTGAGGCAGGCAGACTGCTCGTCTAGCTTGTACTTTGGGACTGCTGACTGCGAAAGCATGAGTAAGATTGTTAGAGAAGCTCTAGCTGTTCGCTTTGATCAGCCGACTACTTGCTCAATGATTTTAAGTGCGTTTCCGCTGATGACCTTCTCTATTTCTTGATCTGAGTAACCTCGCAACACGAGTCCTCGAGTGATGTTCGGCCACTCTTCCGGACTTTCAATGCCCTCCATGTAGTCTGCGTTCAACTCTTGGCCTATCCGGGAGAGAAGAAACACAGTCTTGGAGCCTGCCCGGTGATGAGCAACTTGGTCTCCGAAGACATTGTCGAGGCCTATCGCAACGTGATCAACTCCGATGAGTTTCACCGCATAATCAATATGGTTCATCATATCCTGTATGCCCTGTCTCTTGGCGTTCGAGAGCTGGTTCGGAACTGCTGAGACCCCCATCAAGCCCCTTTTCTCCGCCAGGGCCTTCATCGCCTCATCAGTCTTCAGCCTCTTGCATTTTGAGTGTAGAGCTCTGGCGCCCGTGTGATTGAAGAGAACAGGGTCCTTCGACGCCTCAATCGTATCCAGTGTAGTTATGTCACCACAATGAGAGAGATCAATCATCATTCCAACTTTGTTCATGCGATCTACCACATCGAGACCAAAGTAGCTCAGGCCGCTGTCAGTTCGTTCACCACAGCCGTCTCCAACATAGTTCCTAGAGTTGAAGGTGAGCATCATCATACGAACCCCCAGTCCATAGAGTGTGTCTATTCTATCAAGCTGCAGCCCTATGGTCTGAGGCTCGAACTGCGCCATCACGAGCTGCTTTCCACTTTTCTTCGTCTTTCTGATGTCTTCTG
>Ga0315310_10000694_pt1 | contig 21579 bp, 19 predicted proteins | sample TDP5_MG_FD_203630 | JGI IMG/M metagenome (GOLD analysis project Ga0315310, IMG submission 203630) | Freshwater sediment microbial communities from Lake Towuti, South Sulawesi, Indonesia - TDP5 | ecosystem: Environmental > Aquatic > Freshwater > Lake > Sediment | place: Indonesia: South Sulawesi...
AAGCGTCGTACTCGTGGATAAGGATCGGCGCTTTAGTGTAGTCTTTCAGCATTAGGTTCCCGCCAATGTGGTCTGGGTGCCCATGGGTGTTGATGACGTATTTGACTTTGAACCCGTTGCGCTCGACCTCTTTGATAACAGCTTTTGCTTCAGATTCCGTGTCAAAACCTGGGTCAATAACAACAGCCTCACCGGTATCTACGTCTCCGACAAGAAAGCAGTTGGCAGCCATCATTCCAACCGTAAACATCTTCACAAGCATTTCAAAACCCTAGCTGCACTTAGTTTTCCTCATTCAACGTGGGCGTCCAAATAAATCATTCTGAAACCTCTGTCCCCATCGGCATCACAAGCCTCACGTATCGGTTTCCATCAGCTTTTGAATTCCGCTCTTCTCGGAAAAATCAGGACAGTCCCGACTAGGGATGGTGTTAACAGAGGCAGGAAATAATAGAGGAAGGACTGCACAGCGTTCGAATGCGGTATCATCGTTGATATAATCCATGCACCACCTGTTGAAAGTGTGCAGAGCAGCGCGAGTAGCATGGTCCACTTGTACCTTATCCTAGCTAACGAAAAGGAAGCGGCTAGAAAGCCAGAAAGAAACCCAGTCAAGGAGAAAGCAGTGAATGCTTGATTGTAAAGAAACCAGCTCTGGGCGACGAGAGGTGGATACCATGTGTAAATGTTCAGGAGTGCTTGAATCGAAAGAATGAGGAAAATCAAGGATGCTACAGTAGCAACGATCATGAAGGCTCCTGCAACTGAAACTTGACTTGTTTTTGCTGATGGTTTTATTCCACGCCCGCAGTATGGGCAGTACAGTGAATCATCGGGTATTCTTGCACCGCATTTTGGGCACGCAGAAACCATAGGAAGATAGGTTTAACTGATAGGCAGTTAACATTTTCGAATTCTTTTAATTTCTATTGTCCTAAACTGACCTATTGAGGATATGTCGTTGAAGCCAATCCATCTAGTTCTCGCTGTAACACTATTGTCGATGAGTCTATTGGCTATTATTTCTCAGACAAAGGCAGCAGACGCTTTTGAGCTGATTGAGACGGAAAACCATCATATCGCACAATTGAACTCTAATCAGCCTTATGTGGCGGGTTTTCACGTCAACACTCCAGACCTGGAGACACGTGAATGTGTTCTTGCCACAGCTATCACTGTCAGCTTTCCTTCAACAGATACAAGTCATTTTCCCTCTGGCAGCTGGCTTGGAGGCGGCATGTTTGTCCAAGCCCAAGATAGCAAGCTGAGATTCGTGGACTACGGGTTTTACACCATGCTTGTATTGGATTATAGTGGCAATCTCTTTCTTGATGTAGGTCTGCACCAAACAAGAGAGGAAACCGCGCCGTTGCAAGCGCCATCCTCGCAGCTTGTTTATGCTTACACTTGGCAGATTCGAGGAATAGACCCTGAGACGCCTGTAACCTTGACTGCTAGTTGGGATTTGGAAGACTTGGTACGCTATTCAGTTACCGCCTCCGAGTTCAGCCTCACTCTTCCAGCCGTCAACGTGACTGATTTGCCAAATTGCGGGTCGATGATAAGAAGGTTCTATGCTGGGAACGTCGTGGTAGGATCGTTTCCCTTTAGTCGTTATGTTCAATACTTCCAATTCGGAGTTTTGAGTTCAACGAGCATAACGAACAACAACTGGTCTGTGCATCTGAGAAAACCACAGCTCCTAAGAGAAACTGGTTGGAACTTGGTTGACACAGCGTGGTCGATAAGAGGCGACATCTCCTATCTGGATTATAGCTGGATGTGGGGTGGACAGCTGTATCAAGGAGTGTTTGGGGAGTATTATCAAAACCCGCTTCAAACACCGTATGAACTAATCTTCTTTTATAACGGGAAGACTCTGCCGTCCGGAACTATTCTGTGGCAACCTGCTGTACACGATTCTTCAGGATTTTCAGCGTTTATGATACTCAGAGTTTTCATATATTACGTGCCCTCTTTCTTGGCTCTAACACTTATCCTGTCTGTCCAGACTGATACTTGGCACAAGCTGAGAAAATCATTCTTGGGGCTTAGTCTAGCACGTTAAATGAAAAGCTGCTACGACCTGCTTCGTTGAGGCTAAGCGATTATAGGTCTTGTAGGCTTCGCCTGTTTTTTCCACGATGACTTCGGTACCCTTAGATGTGAAATGGTCTAAGACTTCGTTTGGCACTTCCATGTAACCGTTGTAGCCTGTGCCAATAATGAGCACTTCGGGTTTAGCTTGCGCGATCTCCCTCAAGTCTTCGATGCTTAAAGAATGCCCTTGGTTTCTCCACCATTTGTCGCGCACATGGTCTGGGAAGATTATGACATCGGTTGTATATCGCTTTCCGTTTATCGTTATCTTGCCAAAGTCGTAAAACTCAATCATTTTGAAGCCTCTCCAGATAAGAAGATACGCGCTCCCTTTTTTGAGATTTTCTCATTTCGCCTACCCTTTATTAGCTTGTCATGCTCTTACTTCTTTCTGAAGTGTGAGACGTTTTGACTGAACGCCCTAGGAGGCGGTCGAGACCTAGACCATTCAATAACGCAGAGTGTAGAAGCTGCGCTATGAGGGGGAGCTTCTATTGTTGGCGCCAATGCCCATACAACACGTGGCGTAGACAGCGATTCGAATAAGTTTTACTTTCACTCTGGTCTCTGAGCTGCTTAACCTGCTGTTTGGTCAGAGAGCTTATATCACATCTGAGCATCGCAACACTAAATCTAACGTTGGTCTCCCAGATGGCTGAATCTTGCAAGAATCCTTGGAACGGCAAATGCAACAACACGAACATTGAAGTGTACATCCAATACAAGGACCAAGTGTTACCCATCTGCCGCCACTGTTGGACTGAGATAGCTGAAAAAGACATTGAATGGTGAAATCGAAATGCACACGATGGACTTGAACGTGGCGCGTTCACACATCGGACGCAAAGTAAACCTTCATCTAAAAGATGGCTCAGTTATCGTCAACGTGCTCATTACAAAGGCAGGACGAACCCTCCGGGGCTTCGAACCAAATCGAAGTGTACTGCAATTCGTGGCATCAATTAAAGGAAGAGTCAGCAAAATACCCTTGAAGGAAATTGAATGGATGGAACCATTAAATTCTCATCTTATTTCTTGAGCAATGTCCATATGCTGTTCATTTGGGATTCGTAGAATTCTCTCCCAAGCCTCTTTATTCAACACGCAGCCCGGATCAGGTGCCAAAATGTCTTTGAAGTAGCTGTAGGCTCTGGCTCTGCAGCCGCCACATGTGTACCGGTATTGGCAGCTTCCACAATTCTCTTTCAAATTGTCCTTGTCTCTAATCTCCCAAAAGAGTTTTGAATGCCGCCATATCTGTTCGAAATCATCTTTGAACAAGTTACCTACTCTAGTGACTTCCTCATGTGGGAAGAACACGCAGGGATACATGTCACCGTTTGGCTCGATACACATGTAGAAGCGACCGGCACCGCATCCACCTATGAACTCTGCAAGTTGTCGCAACTGCCCAGACAGCCTTGGATTGTAGAAATGCGTAGGAATGACACGGGTTCCATTCTTCGAATCCTGAGGCGTGTCTCCCATTTGCTGTGCTATCCTCGCATATTGAGGCGCCGTGGACAGAACGTCGACTCCTGCTGCTTTCATGCGGTTCCAACATAGGTTCAAGACGTTCTCGCGTTCATCGGGAGTCAAATCTGAACCAACTATTTCCTTGCCGCGTCCTGTTGGAATGAAATTGTAGAGCATGAACCAGTCGGCGCCTAACTTAGCAGTAAGGTCAATCAATGCTGGGACTTCCTTAATGTTGTAGTGTGTTGCTGTCGTGGCTACTTCAACGAACAAGTCTTCAGCCACACAGTTCTTTATACCTCGCACTGTTCTATCGAAGGAGCCGGGCACTCCCCGGAAGAAGTCATGCGTCTCAGGCTTGCTTCCGTCAAGGCTTATCTGAGCGAACTTTAACCCAGCCTTCTTGAATTCTTGAGCTTTCTTTCGCTGAGCGAATACCATGGCATTTGTCGCTAGGGCTGTGAACATCCCTCGCTCGGATGAGTGCCGGATGAGCTTAAGAATGTCAGGTCTGACGGTGGGCTCCCCACCGGAAAAAGCAAGGATGAGCACGCCTGCATCTGCAAGGATGTCAATGCCTCGAATAGCTTCTTCAGTGCTCAACTCATCAGGATCTTTGGCGCCTGCACTTTCGTAACAGTGCAAGCATTTCAGACTGCACGCACGAGTAATGTTCCAAACAACTTGGAACGGGGCACCGGGGACATATGGACGCCTAACACCAAACCATGCTATGCCTTTTATGACGTTGACTAGGCCGCGGCGCCAGTACGGGTCGCGGAACTTGTTTTTGAGTTGTTCCTCTGTTAGTCCAAAGCCTCGGCATGCTAGGTTCAGAATGGGTGACAACACTGTTCGTGATGCTCTGCAGGAAACGCACGCGTTTTCTCTGGCTCCTACGTAGAGTTCAAGGGCTACATCCAGTCTGTTTGCATTGTCCCGGTTACAGTGTTTGGATAGCGCCTTTAGAATGGTCCTTGTGAACGGATTGTCCGCTGCCGCCTTGAAGGTTCTAAGCGTGCTGACCGTGTCTGCGCTCTCATCCAAAGGGACTGCTCCCCTTCACTATATCCTTGAAGAATCTAACCTTAAAATTTTTCACTTCTGGGCATCTTCCAGGATGTTCCAATGTCATATCGCATTGAGCAAGGAAAGAAGTAGGATCATTGAGAAATATCATTTGAGGGGGACCCCCACGCGATTCTTGAACTACATACGAGTGTTAGTAGGATTCTACGAAGGCTTGGCGGTCTGTCTTCGTGCGGAAGTTAAGCCTTTGTGGAGGCCCATTGCAAGGAATTCGCTTTTTGCGTAAAAAGCTTGTTAAGAGTCCGACATATACTAAATTAATATATGAGAACCACTGAAAGATCTGCCCTGCCTTTTTCATTTTCATCCGTCGATATCACATCTGGTTAATTCGATGAAATTTACATGAAAGTTAACACTGTTGTCGCAACCTGCTTGATGCGTGTGGCATTTGTGAAAGGTAATATCATAATCAACCATTCGAATCAGACATAGCAGAAATCCATCTGCGACGCGAAATCTAGCGTTAGACGAAGAATACATCTATACAAGAGAAGTTCGCGCATTGAAGAAAAAAGGGAGGTTGAGAGGGCTACCCTCTTAGGTCGCTTTTAGACGTTTGGCTTTTAGAGAGATGTTGCTGCGTCTGCTTGAATTATGCCTGCGCCAGTTGCGTCTGCTGCCCACAGGAACGCATAGATGGCTCCACTTGTCCATCGAACATAGTTGTATGCAAATGGATATGGCGGTATTGCGGTTGGCAGAGGCGTTGCGGTGCCTTTTATTGCGGCTTCCACCTGAGCTTGGTTCCAAGTTGGGTGCTTCTGTACTATTAGTGCGCAAACGCTAGCGATGTGCGGTGTTGCCATGCTCGTGCCGCCCACATACCAGTAGTTTGGTGGCGGCGAATTTGGATTCCAAGGAAGTCCTGAACTCCACCATGGAATATGCTGATACCCAAAGGTGTCACCTGGATACGGTCCGAGAACCCAGCTTCCAGGGGCTACTGCATCTAATTCCACAATGTAACCTGAGAAGTCGGGGTTTGCATATTCTCGGCTACTAAAGTACGAAATGTATGTTAGGTAGTCTTCCATGTCTTCAGGCACGTCCTTATGCCACCAAGTTCGAGGTCTAGGCTGCGGCCATGGTTCCCATTCTCCCATTCCGAGCCAAACGCTAGTTCCCATGCCCCAGCCGCTTGCGCCAGCAGAGATCACTTGTGGATAACCACCGGGCCAGTCCATAATCCAATCCCAAGTCGGGGCTCCTGTCGGAGCAGCTGGCCATCCCATGGGTCTTCCTCTGTTTCCTGCGGCTGCAACCACTATGACTCCTTTACTTATGGCGTAGTCAATCGCATCCTCAATAGTGTCGCTTGGCTCTGGTGCGCCAATGCTCATGTTTATGACTATTTTAATTCCTTCCTTTTTCGCCAAGTCACCGCAATATTTGATGCCTGCAGCAACCATTAGGTCCGTTCCAAAGACGTCCCCATCCAACGCTTCATAGGTATCTAGGATCTTTACAGGAATTATTTTTGCCTTAGGAGCAACTCCTCTGACGTATTGTCCGTAGTAACTGTATCCTATTACTGTGCTGGTTACGTGTGTGCCGTGGGCAAGTTTTCCAAGAAACGTTGTTTTCTGCACGATGCCGCTATAGACAATATCATCTGGATCATTTCGGTAGTTTGGACCTCTGTAAACATTTTCATAGAAGCCCATTCCGTATTTCGTTGCGATTCTTTCCTCTGGGAAGTAATCCATCCAATTGGCAACGAGTCCAGTGTCCAATACTGCAACATAAATGCCTTCTCCATCATAGGTTATCTTCCCAGGTTCGGCATCTATTATGTCAAGGTCCCAAGCTACTGTACCAGCACTGAAATCGGAGGGAAAATCCGCGAAGTTTGGTGCCTCCGCAGTATAATCGTCTGGAAGATATTCTTCGTAGGGGTACCTGAACAACACCGGCTTTCGTGACTGAGGGGCGTATGCTGAAGCCCAAAGAGCAGACACTACCAAAGCGATTGTCAAAGCAGAGGACATAATCTTCAGTTTGTTCATCATTCTCTCACCTTTCTCTTTTCTCCCGAATTCAACGGCAAATCTAATACTTGCTACTTCATAACACTTTAGGCTTATGGAACTATATTCCAGCAGCCTCATAGCATGGACATAATGGTAGCCGCGCGCACGAATACCAAGAATTCTACGGCATAATATTTCACAAACGTCAATTATACGCCATTCACGCACTTGAGGTGCATATCACTCGCTTGAGAACTGAAGTCTACACTTAACAACCGATTGTAGCCCCTTTTTGCTATTGGAAAACACCTGATCTTGCAGCTACGCTCAGACATAAAAAAGAGACTGGGCGAGAAATTCAGCGAAAAATAAAATAGCTCAGTTGCTCTCTATCACCTGATTCCTTAAGATTCCAATGCTCTCAATTTCTATTTCCACAACATCCTTAGACTCAAGAAACTTCGGCTCGGGCTTGATAGCGAAACCTACACCAGCTGGCGTACCTGTGGCTATTACGTCGCATGGTTCCAGCGTCATAACTTGGCTGAGTTTCTGCACTATCTGGTAAACGTTGAAAACCATGTTGCATGTTGAGGAGTGCTGGCGTAGTTCACCGTTGACATGTGTTCGAATCCATAGGTTGTTTGGGTCGCCTATCTGGTCGGTTGTGGTAATGCATGGTCCAATAGGTGCGAAAGTGTCGAAGCTTTTCCCACGTGTCCATTGCTTGTCTTTGAACTGAATGTCTCTTGCCGAAACATCGTTGAAGCACGTATAGCCAAAAATGTGGCGTTTGGCATCTTCGGCTCTGATGTTTTTTCCTTCCCTGCCGATTATGATTGCCAGCTCTGCCTCATAGTCAAGTTTCTCTACGAAACTTGGTCTTACCACGGCATCATCTGGACCGATGATTGTAGTTCGAGGTTTCATGAAAATGATCAGGTCGTCTGGGAGAGCTGCGTTCTGCTCGGCGATGTGGTCGCGATAGTTCAAGCCGAGACAAATTATTTTGGGCGGAGAGATAATGGGTGCGAGCAACTGTGCATCTTCGGGATTTATGGTTGCTTTTCCTCTGTCTCTTTCCTTGGCAGTGTCGATGAGATGTTTGACATCGGTCAAGCCTTTGTTGCCTAGAAGAATCAAATCGTCAAGTCTTGATGGGAGAGTCTGTTTCATTGTCTGGGACAAAGCGAGTAGGTCTAGGATTTGGTCTTTGCTAGTTTGGATGCCGTATGCCTCTCTTTTCGCTGATCTGAACCGAACCAGTTTCAAGTGGTTGGTTAGCCCCTTGTCTTCATGCCAGAGTAACGCTTGAACAACCTGTGCTCAACGCCAAAGCAATCTAAGACTCGTCCAACGACAAAATTCACTAAATCATCGATTTTCTCAGGCTTGTAGTAAAAGGCCGGCATAGCTGGAACAACATAGACTCCTAACTCTGCTACTGCCAGCATGTTGCGCAGATGAACTGTGTTCAACGGTGTTTCACGTGGCACAACGACGAGGCGTCTTTTCTCCTTCAATGCTACGTCTGCTGCTCTTAAAATGAGGTTGTCCGCGAATCCGTGTGCAATACCGGCTAGAGTTTTCATCGAACATGGGATTATTATCATGCCGTCGGTTTTGAATGACCCGCTCATCAAAGGGGCTGTGAGTTCGCCGGCGTCGTAGACGTGGTTCGCGAGTTTCTCGAAGTCTTTCTTACCCGATCGTAGTTCGTGTTCGATCACCTTCTCGGCTGCTTTGCTCACGATTAGATGTGTTTCGATTTTCTTTTCCTTCAGTATTTCCAGCAAGCGTTTGCCGTAGATTACACCGCTGGCGCCTGTGACCGCCACTACTAGACACAAGGTTCTTTTGAACACACACCTTAGACTGCTGTCTGCAAGCTGAGAACTTCTTTCAGATCGGCTCTGTATTGACCGAGCTTGCCGCCGTAGTTGCCAGCTGAAATCCTTAGGACGCCTGGAACTTTAACCGCTGCCGCAATGCCTGCAGCCATGGCTCCTTTGATCGAATCCAAGCTCAATCCGTCAATTACGATCTCATAGATATTGTTGACATTGTCCGGGACACGGGAATCTGGCACAAGTTTCTTCAGTTTGGGGCAGAATTGATGAAAGGTTGAAGCCTTCAGCTTGTATTTCAACGAACCCGCTTTCGAGCCTGAGCGGCAAACACCGCCCGGAAACGGCAGAATCACATTTTCACGCAACTGGCTGATAGCGTTCGCAGCTTCCTCAGCCGCCTGTAAACCTGCCTTTTGATTCTCAGCCATGATCAGGAAGTTTCCACCTCCGATGGCGTTGACAGCTCCGAAACGGTCTTCAACGATGAACTCGCCTTCCATCACTGGAATGCGCCACACGCGACGCTCGAACAGGGTGTCTCTTTTCTGGAAGCCGTCGCCAAAATAGCGGAGGCTGCGTCCTACTTTCATTCTTCTCTTAGCCTGAGGCAACGCGTCGAAAGCTGCGGTTGTCGGGCATGTCATCACGCATTGTCCGATTCTGAGGATCATTTGTGATTTCAGGTCGAGCCTGCTGCGGTGATAGATTTGAATGATGACGCCGGTTCTTCCGTCTGGGGTCTTGTCCGTGGGCGCTGTGGCTTCGATTCCTGCTTCAGCTGGCGACATGATAATTGAGGTTCCAAAACCTGTAGCAGTTCCGGCTGCGATCAGAGCCCATTTTTCATTTTCAGCCGTGATAAGGACTCGTCCAGCCCACATTGGAAACATTTCGGCGAATGTATCCTCTATTTCCATGCCGTTCTCTAGAATGTATCCCGTTGAGGTTCGTTTAACTGCCTTCAAGTCTCCAATACCTGGTTGGGTTTCCAAGGCTTTCTCTTCCTAAACAGCTTGTAGCTCATTTCTCCGATTCGCATGTCCGTGACATATTCAAACCCACTTTCTATAAGACTTTGCGCTTCCTCAAGGTTTGTGGCAAATAATTACCAGCACAAACTCTCTGAAAGTATTATTATACAAGCTAAAGGTTTTTGGTTAATTCCAGAGGTTAGAGCCGTTTTCTCTTCTCCACGTGCTAACTTTGATGACAATTTCGCAAGCTCTCCCTCTTTTTTGAGGCAGTGAAGGAAGCCAGAAGATCACACTTTTCCCTGTTCTTGAGTTCTCATAACACCTTCAGCTTCTGTTACCTTTCTCTTTCCACAACTGTCGCAATACCTACTCCGCCACCACCGCAGAGAGTTTCAATTCCATATCGAAGACCTTTCCTTTGCATCTCGTAAATCATTTCAATGAAGTATATTACCCCAGATGCTCCTATGGGATGTCCAAGGGCAATTGCGCCACCGGTTGGATTGACCCTCGGGTCGTCGAGGGCGTACCCGAACTCTTTTGCAAAGGCAAGAGGCGGACTTGCAAAGGCTTCGTTGGGCTCTATTACGTTCATGTCGTCCATTGTCATGTTGCCAGCTCTCTTCAGCGCTTTTCTCATGGCAGGAATCGGGCCTAGTAGCATTATGCCAGGGTCGTCCCCTGCTACTGCCATAGATTTGATCGTAGCCATAGGCTTCAGCCCTAATTCCTCAGCTTTCTCTTCAGACATCAGCATTGCCGCAGCTGCTCCATCTACTATTTGGGAAGAATTGCCCGCTGTGTGAACTCCATCAGAAGTGAATCGTGCTTCCAGAGACGCGAGTCTTGAATATGCAATGTCTGGTTCGTCTAGTGATTGAGTTCTAACAGTCTCATCTACATCGATTATTCTTGTCGTTCCGTCAGGGTTCGCAATCTTTACAGGTGCAATTCTTTCACGGTACCACTCCTTATCCCTAAGCGCCTTTGTGGCTTTTTGGTGGCTCCAAAGAGCGAATTTGTCACAATCTTCCCGAGCGATGCCATACTTCTTTGCCACCATATCAGCTGCCACACCCATCGGAATGAAAACGTTCCTCTCGTATATTTTATCGCTAACCATCACTGGGTATCCAGCAGCTTCGGCCGCACTGATGCTTGACATCATGGGGTAGTGAGACATGTGCTCAACTCCCGCGGCTATCATTATATCACCGCATCCTGACTGGATTGCCTGCGCCATCGAATTTATGGCCTGCAGCCCAGCGTTGCAGTATCTGTCAAGCGTCATCCCAGCAATGTCATCTGGAAGGTCGGCTAGGAAAACTACAAGTCTTCCAATATTTCCGCCCTGCTCTCCAATCTGACTTAGACATCCGACCGCGATATCTTCAATCTCTCTCGGGTTGAATTCACTCGATCTGCTTTTCACTCGCCTCACCAGTTCTGAAACCGCTGACCCCAGAAGAACTTGAGCAGAGACATTGGCGAACTGCCCACCTTTCTTCATACCGTTCCAGCCTGATTTTCCTATGGGAGTTCGCACGGCATCAACAACTACACATTTTCTCAACGCTTTTCACCCTTAAAGTCCTGAATGCCATTTTCCTTTAAGGTTTAAGAATATCTATCTTGCCGTGCCTGCGCACAACGAACGAGAAAAGGAATATAAACTGAAGCCCTTTCTGAAATCTCCTTGAAATTTATGCGTGTGATCTACAGCACGCCGAAATCTTAGAATCTGCATTGAAAGTCATGGGGGGACCAAAGTCATTCTGGGAATTAATAGTCGACATTGATGCTGACAAACGAGTTGTTAAGAAGGAATTGGAAGACCACATGAAGGCCGACCAAAAAATGATACACCAAATCGAAGAAGAACTGAAAAGAAGAGATGACGAGGCTCTGAAATTGCTGTTGAAGCATTTTGCAGAAGATGAAAGGAAACACCATGGAAATCTCAAAACCATATTTGACAAAGCTTACAGAACAGAGATATGAATGACCTAAGGCGCAGATGTCTGCTTTTGCCCAATCAAAGTCCAGGGAAATTCGGGGGCATCGAAAGCGTAGTTGGAACAGGATATCTTGCATATCGTTGCCCCTTCATTCCCTCTATTATCTCGCTGGCTCTTGCTGCTGGGATTGCAAACAACATCTCGTTATCATATGTGACTGCAAAAACACGGTCTCCGTTTCCAGGTAACACGACTTGATATTCGCCTGTATTGAATGTCCGAAGGATTCCACTGGTGCAGGAGGCGGCGATTCCAGCCAATTCACTTTTCACTCTCTTTCCTTCCTTGTACATTGCACCCTGAATTAGCCGCATCATTTGAGCGGGATTTCCATAGATCAGAATCACATCCGGAACAATTCTCGTCCTAGTCAGAGGAGAGACAACCAAGCCTTTACTCCTGCCCGGGTCCAGATGATCGATGTTCTCTAAGATTCTTCTCGCCACGGTCTCATCTGAAGCATATCCAACTCCTGTGAAGAATTGTATCATCGCGTCTTCGTCAACGAGTCTGGTCCAGCCGTATGCTAAGCTCGCTCCTGGGCATCCACTGTCGTTTTCAGTCATTCCCATCGTCCAACCGTATCTGCGGCTTAAGGTTACAGCTTGGCAAATGGCCAGTTTCTGTTCTGGCCTTCGCGTCTTTTGTGGAAATTCGGATTCGTCTCTAACCAATTTTACTGCAAGTGGGTAGGTTTGAGGTCTGAGCATCTCCTCAAAGGCTCTTCCAATATTCATCCATTTTTCCAAATTCTCCACGAAGCCTTCCTCCAAGCATAACACTATTGCCATCTGCATTTTTGCTGATAAGACTTTGCGTGCACGCGTTGATGCTCATCGTTTCGCTTAGGAAACATTCAAGATGAGAACTGAGTGAATGCCAACAAGGTGTGAAATGTGTCAAAGAGCGTTCTGAAGGACATCAGAGTCTTGAGTTGCACTCACCTGCATGCTGGACCACGGTGTAGTAAGATACTGGCAGAGCTAGGCGCAGAAGTCATAAAGATAGAGCCCCTTGAGGGGGAATTTCCTAGAAAAATGATTTCATTAATGTACAATGGCGAGAACTATTTCACAATGCAGTTTAGCGACAATAAGAAGTTCATAACCCTGAATTTGAAGCATGAGAAGGGACGGAAGATCTTTCTGGACCTGGTGAAGGTGTCAGATGTGTTCTTGGAGAGCTACACGCCGGGAACTCTAGACCGCCTAGGAGCTGGGTATGAAACACAAAGAACCACCAACCCTAGGACAGGCAGGAGAGGTTATCACTAAAGGAAACGATCGCCAGGTTTTTCCGCCATCTGCTTGACTTCTCGACATCCTTAGAACTCTCAACTTAGCTTTTTAAGTGAGATAATGATGCATGACTGATAGGAGCGTCTTGGAATCATGTTGAAAACTGGTAAGGAATACGTCGAAAGCCTGCGCAAGAGAAAGATTACGGTTTACATGTTTGGTCAGAAGATAAAAAATCCGACAGACCATCCTATTATCAAGCCATCTATTAACTCCATCTCAATGACCTATGACCTAGCCCATGATAAAAGGTATGAGAGTCTCGCAACTGCAACATCTCATTTGACTGGGGACAGAATCAATCGGTTCACCCACATACACCAAAGCACTGAAGATCTGGTCAACAAAGTGAAGCTGTTTAGACTTCTAGGTCAAAAGACTGGTGCATGTTTTCAGAGATGCGTCGGTATGGATGCCCTTAACGCCCTCTCAAGCGTCACATATGAAATGGACCAGAAATCTCAAACGGAATATTACGGAAGATTCATCAAATTCCTTAGGCATGTCCAGAAGAATGATCTTGTCTGCTGCGGAGCAATGACAGACCCTAAAGGAAACAGAAATCTGGCCCCAAGTCAGCAAGCGGACCCAGACCTGTATTTGAGGATAGTTGAGAAAAGGAAGAACGGCATTGTTGTTAAGGGTTCTAAAGTTCATCAGACAGGCGCTGTTAACTCTCATGAAGTCATTGTGATGCCGACGAGAACCATGGGGGAGCGTGACAAGGATTATGCTGTTTCATTTGCGGTTCCAAGTGACGCTGAAGGATTGATATACATTTATGGTAGGCAACCTTGCGACCAGAGGAAACTTGAAAGTGGGAAGATGGATGTGGGCAATGCTAATTACGGGGGGCAAGAGGTGATGATTATCTTTGACAATGTTTTTGTGCCATGGAAGAGAGTTTTCATGGCTGAAGAATACGAGTTTACTGTACCCCTTGTAGAAAGATTTGCAGCTTATCACAGACAAAGCTATGGTGGCTGCAAACCTGGCGTTGGCGACGTACTTATAGGCGCTGCGGCGACGATCGCTGAATATAATGGGGTCCAAGAAGCGTCACACATAAGAGATAAACTCGTTGAAATGAACCATCTGAACGAAAATCTGTATGCCTGTGGAATAGCATGCTCTGCGGAAGGATGTAAGACCGCCTCAGGAACGTATCTAGTCAACATATTGTTAGCAAATATCTGTAAGCAGAACGTAACGAGATTTCCTTATGAAATTGCTCGACTAGCTGAGGACATCGCTGGTGGCCTGATGGTGACAGCGCCGTCTGAGCTGGATTTCAGAAGTCCCGAGGTCGGCAAATATGTTGAGAAATACTTGAAGGGCGTTGAACAGGTTCCAACGGAACATAGGCTTCGCATGTTCAGGCTCATAGAAAACATTTCTGTGGGGCTTGGTGCGGTTGCCTATCGAACGGAGTCCATGCATGGAGCAGGTTCGCCTCAGGCGCAGAGAATCATGATCGCAAGAGAAGTGGACGTTGATTCCAAAAAGAAACTCGCAAAGGTTCTTGCTGGAATCGAGGATAGCAGTTAGGGTCTGAACATAATAGATTCTATTTTTCTATTGTCCATTTTGGCGGCTTTTTTTCGACAAAGGCTTTGTGTCCCTCTCTTCCTTCTTCAGTTTCAACGAGGGAAATCAGTGTCTCGACTGCTTGTTCTAGCTCTTCAGGCTGGAATTTTCTATTCAATGCCTTTTTTATGGCCCTAATTGACGATGGCGCTGAAAGCATCATCTTTTCTGCGAGTTCCTTAGTAGCATCTCTTAACTTGTCGCCTGGCACAACTTTGTTCACAAGTCCTATCCGTTGTGCCTCGTTGGCTGTTATTGGCTCGCCGGTTAGTGCCAGCATACTCAGGTTAAGTTTGCCAGTGAAGTAAACTCCTATTGCGCACGCTATGGGCGGATAGGCGCCCACACGAGCTTCAGGTATCGCGAATAATGCATCCTCTGAAGCTATGACCGAGTCACACAGCATGGCTAGTTCACAACCGCCGCCGAACGCTAGCCCGTTTACACTGGCAACTATGGGCTTTGATAGCTGGATGATTTTTGCTATGGTTGGTGCGGCGTAGTTGGTGAAGAAGTTTCTGATTTCTGAGGAAGTTCTCAAGGTGGATACTTCTTTTATGTCGTCTCCGGCTGAGAAGGCTCTGCCTTGCCCTGTTATTACCACGACTCGTACGTCTTTGTCTTTTTCAGCTGTGTCGAGGCATTGGTGGATTTCGCGCCAGAGTCCACTGTTTAGGGCGTTTAGAGCCTCAGGGCGATTGAGAGTTATCCAAGCTATGCTGTCTTCTTTGTCGTATCGGGTGTATTTTAGCGACATGATCCTCTGCCTCACATAGTAGTCGGCTCTTTTGGTTAAAAATCTTCTAGGTGAAAAGCTCTGTCTGGGATTCGGCATGCGCTTTGATTTGTGAGGATACTCTTTGTCTTTTGACTACGAATGTTTCAGTGTGTGTTTTTCAGGGCCTGTCTTCAGTTTACAGTTGCGTCTTGAAGGTTTTGCTTAATGTAGTTTTAAGAGCGGTGTGGTGTTTCTCCTCGTCTTCTGCAAAGTGTCTCAATAGCAGTTTCAACGCTTCGTCGTCTGTCTTCCTTTCTTGTTATTTGATTGTTTTCAGCATTTTTTCCTCGGCATTCATATGTTCTTGCAGTTCCTTTTTCACAGCTTTTTTGTCTGCATCAATGTTGATGGTGTAATCCCAAAGTGATTTGGGTGCACCGACAGCCTTCAATGCTTCTCCTAGTATTGCAGCGTGCTTTTCCGTATCAAGCTGCATTTCACGTATTGGGAGCCTTGGGGGCGATGCTATCAACACGTTTCTCCAACGTTCGTAGCTTCTCTGCAATGTTCTTCTCCAAAGTGATCTGTAACTTCATGAAGTCTGTAAGAGTATTTTGGTCTTTCATAATTTTCACTCTCCATGTCGCGCGTGCGCCTTCCTTATTCGTTCGTCTTTGTATTAATTGTGGTATGTGTTGCCATCAACTAAGTGCACGCGCGGTACTTGTTGAGACATTATTTTTTTCTGATTTTCAGGAAGTATATCACTATCGCCGCTGCCACTACCAAGATTATTACGGCAATGATCACGTACAAAAGTGTGTTTGGCATTGTTGGCTCCTCGTCTGTGCTGCCTGTTTTCAGCGTGACTTCGCTGCTAATAAACTCGTTGTTAGTTGTGTTGAAGTCGCGCGTTTTCGTTTCCACAACTGCTCTTATCCTGTATGTGTTTGGGCTCATGTTGCTTGTATCCCATGTGAAACTTAGTGTGTGTGAGTCGTTAGAAGCTAGTTTTTCAGTTGCAGCCAATGTTTGTATTTTTGTTCCATCATAATATATTGTCACATTGAGTGGGAGGTCTTCGTCGGTAAGTTGTCTGTCTCCTGCATTCTTGAAGGTTACATCAATGGACAACGCGTCTCCAATTGCCACTGTATTTGTTGAGGGCGTTATGTCAACAACAGCTATGTCGTGAATTGGCAAAACAGGAATCCATAATCCATAGGTGTCTGACAACCCGTCGTTGTCAGTAATTTTTAGCGTAACATGAAATGGCTCGTCGTCTGGAAGCAATTCTACATAGGTGTGAGTTGTGGCAACTGTTAGGTTGGCGCCTACATATATCTTGGTTGTGCCATCGCCGAAATCCCATTTATAGCTTACGATAGTTCCATCAACGTCACGGCTGTTTGAGGCGTTAAACGTTATCAGTTCATTTCTCATGGGGTCCGAAGGTGAAAGGGTGAATCTTGCAGCAAGTGGTCCAGCGAGAACTTTAACGATTTCTGATGTGTCATCTTTTAGGTTTTCACTGTCTGTTACTGTTAGGTTCACAGGGTATGTGCCAAATGCTTCATACTGATGGGTTGTGCTGGTATTCAAGTTTTCTCCTGTGTATAGAAGGGTTGTGCCGTCGCCGAAATCCCATTTATAGCTGACTATGGTTCCGCCATTTGCTGTTGATAGTGAAGCGTTGAAGGTTACTTTCTCGTTGATGAGGGGTCTCTCTGGAGAATAGTCGAAGCTGGCTTCTGGAGGAGCGTAGACTGTGATAAGCTGTTCTTTGGGTATGCTCTTGAATCCCTCGTTATCCTCGACTGTTAGCTTAACGACAAATTCTCCGTATTCTGTGTATGTCCATGTGGCGTTTTCGGTAGTAGCATCTATTGTGCCGTCGCCGTTGAAATCCCATTCCCAGCTGACAATGTGTCCTGGGGGTTCGTCGTTGGAGGTGGAGTTGAAAGTGGCAGCTTCGTCAACCAAGGGATTCTTAGGTGAGTAAGTGAAGTCAGCTATGGGATATCCGGGCGGAGAAACTGTTACAACACCATTTGTGTGTAGGTTGTTTGCTAGATTGATTTCTTTTGGCACTTGACTTGCATTTGCTTTAATTGTGTATATGCCAGCCGCTGCGTATGTTGTGTCCCATGGAAATGTCCGTGTTATATTGGCTCCGGCTTTTAGGGTTATGTCTCTTTGCGTCTGAATGGGATTATCGTTGTAGTATGCGGTGACATTGAAAGTTTCGGAGAAACCACCTTCATTGGTGGCTGTTACGTTTACAGCTACAACTTGTCCAACACGTACAGCCGTGGAGTTACATGTAACGTCTGTGATGGCGATGTCGTGTTTATTGGTGAAGGAACCGTCCTCGTTCGGGTAATATGTGTAGGCGGGCTTCCCGTCACCCCCCAAATGGTCTGCGAGGCTTGTGTCAAAGAGGTTTAACACGCAGGTTCCATAGGTCTTTACCTTGAAACCGAGGGTGCACAGCCATCCGTTGCCGCTAGCCCACTTGTCTTGAGCCAATTCGCCTATGAGAGCGCAGCCTATCCGTATCTTTCCCTCGAGATTAGCCTCATCAAATGGTATGTACGCAAAGGCGGTATCATACGCTTTAACCCACTGCCCATCAGGAGGCGGGACCGGAACCCACTTCCAGCGATGAAGGAAGTCGCCCTCCTCGATGTAGGTTACATTTAACAAATCGAGATCCCAGTTGAGAAAGATCTCCCAAGCATATGTTGGAGGAGCTTCAGTGATATTTATCTGAATTAGGAATTCATCTGGTGGCGTGATGTCCTCGACTTCTGGAGGATCCACGTAAAAGTATGTACCATTTGTCGTGACACCTTCATCTACATTAATTACCATACTTGCAAAGACGAGTAACATTAAGCTAACGCATGACCATAGCCATTTCTTATTTGGTTTCAAGATTCTTCCTTCCTCTCTATTTCTCTTTTCAGCAATCATGGCTTTTCTTCATCGATGGTACGAAAATTTCTATATTCAACAAGTGATTTAAGAATTACTGAACTATTCTTCTATGATTACCGCTCTATATGACGTGAGAGATTTGGACCTGGGCGAAGAAACACCCTGAAAGAACATTTGCTGAAGACACTCACCAACGTATCGTTAGACCAGCCAGTGAGGAGACTGCTCAAGGTATAAACCGATTTTTTTCCAAGTATGGGAAATCTGTGTTCGCCTGATTGAACTAATATTTTGCTCTTTTCTTTAGAAAAGCTGAAAAAAAGCGATTTATCGTCGCCCAGATGATTTCCTAAACTTTGTGACGTATATTGCCACTGCTACTACTATGATGATTATAGCTACTGCAGCCGCCACGTACGGAAGGATGCTCGGAGCTGGCGCCACTCGCACTATGACTGTGCCGTCGACGTATGTGTTGTCGGCTTTGTCCGCTTCTCTTTCATCACTAAGAGGGGGCACTTTGGCACTTATGGTGTATGTTCCCTCAGGGACATCTGTTGTGTCCCAATTAAATGTCCGAGTTGTGGTAGTTCCGTTAGTCAAGGTTATGCTCGTCTGGTTTGCAATGGCCGTGTCGCCTCTGTAGACAGTAACATTAAAGGTTTCATCGAAGCTTCCTTCATTCGCAATAGTCACGTTGATGTCTACGTTCTCGCCGACGGTTACCTCAGCTGGGAAAGGTACAACGTTAGTGATGGCGATATCGTGCCGTTCCGTTGGGTTTATGGTCACTATTTCGTCAATGAAAATGTTGTCTCTTGTGTCATCATCTATTAGAAGTGATCTAGCGCTTAAAGTGTAGTTGCCCTCGACACCAGTAGTGTTCCATGTAAGAGCTAGGGTTGTAGTTGTATTCAACTTAGTTGCGGTTTGCGTTCCCACGGTAATCTCGTTGCCAACATCATCCCTTACATCAATAAGCCTACCTCTATCAAACCTGATTTCGAAGGTATAGTCGGAAGGGAAGTATTCGTAGCAATATTTGGAGGCGTTGATATCTGCGTAGAAGTCGACGGCAAACGTTTCGTTATAATCGCCCTCATTCACAACTGTAACGTTTATGTTAACGAGTTCACCAGCCTTAACTTCTGTTGGAGACGCTGTGACAGCAGTGACGGCAACGTCGTGGAAAGGTTGATTGTAAAAGAAACCGTCTCGGTTCGAGTAGTACGTGGGGTTTGGGTAACCAAGATACATGTGATCAAATAGGCGTGTGTCAGAGAGGTTAAGGACGCAGCTCCCCAGAGCTTTAACCCTAAAATTAAGGGTACACAACCATCCGTCACCGCTCGCCCAAGACAAATTATATTTAATAGAACAGGCTATCCCCACTTGCGCCGCAGAAACATGATACGCAGTATATGCCGTTTCATACAATCCGCCGCGTTTAAGGAAGTCACCCTCCTCATCGCCGATCTGCTCCAGAAGAGAAGAATTCCAGCTTAGAAAGAACTCCCAAGTGTGTGTCTCAGGAGCGTCAGTGACATTTATTCTGACCGAGAATTCATCTAGAGGCATAATGCCCCCAACTTCCAGAGGATCCACGACAAAGTAAGGTGTTCTTGAAGAGGAATCCTCGTACACTCTATCTGTGCTGTGTGTGCGCTGAGAACCAGTGAAAACCTTGGCCCCCGTAGCTCCACTGACTAACAAAAAAGTGATAAAGCCGATACAGAAAATTAAGGAAAAAAATCTGCCTTTTATACACGTGAAGTCGTTGTTCAAGTTCTCACCCGAGTCGAAGATGATATCATACACTTCTTATATAATTTTCCGGTAGTTCCTCAAACCTTGCTCGGTTTTCTCAGATCCAAATTCCTTGAATCTCCTTCCATGGGCATGATGATGAAAAGCTGAAAAGCAAGATTCGATTGACCTTTGCCAAGTTTGCCTTTCTTTCATGGTGGGAACGTCCCTGCCGTGGCTGTGCTGACAAGCAAGAACGAGATAAGGGATGTCAAGAAAAGGAGTTTCCCCTTTTCATACGCAAAGTTTCTGTTCAACTTTTCACCGTAGGTTGATAGCGTCATACGGGTCTATTTTCGCATGATCCCGAAAACTCGGTCGTCCTTAATGATGCCTCTGGTTTGTCGCTGCTGATGATATTTGAAGAAGCTTAGGATCTCTAGCGTAACTCATGCGCTGAGGAGGATCCCTACTTCGAAATTAGGTGCCCGCGATTTTTCCGTAGTTTGCACTTAAGTCGGACAGGTCTGAGTTGTTGACTTGATTGTCACCGTTGAAGTCACACGCTGGGTTCCAGTTGGGGCTTGGCGGTGGACCTCCTGTACTTCCGTAGGCGTTGCCCAAGGCAAACAAGTCAAGAATGTTGACCTTACCATCACTGTTCACGTCACCCCGCATCTTTACGTAGACTGTTGCGTCAATGTAGAGATTGTCCCTTGTGTCACTGTCGCCCCTTACTACAGCACTTATGGTGAAAGTGGCGTTCTCTTCAGCTCCCGCAGTGTTCCAGGTGAAAGTCAGGGTGGTGCTTGCGCCTATAGCTAAGGGAGACGTGACTGATTTCGTCCCCACGACGATTTCATCGCCGACAACAACGTTTGTTCTAATAAGCCGCCCTATCGCATCGTAGATGTACTCGTAGGGGTTTTTATCTGCATAGACCGTGACGTTGAAGGTTGCGCCAGTTTCGGTGAAGTTGCCCTCGTTCTTAATAGTCACGTCGATGCTTGCAGATCCGCCGATATAGACTGTGGTTGGTTGGGCAGTAACGCTTTTGAGGCCTATGTCGTGGTATAGTTGATTGTAAAAGAAGCCGTCTCGATTCGAGTAATAGGTGTAAGCAGGAGCACCTTGCAACCAATAGTCCCATAGGCGTGTTTCAGAGAGGTCTAGGACGCAGCTCCCCAGAGCCTTAACCTGAAACCACAGGTCACACAACCATCCGTTGCCGCTGGCCCAGGGGTCATCACCAGAAAGAGAGCAAGTTATCGCTATGTTTCCCGCAGAAACATGAGTTGTATACGTGGTCAGATATACTCCGCGCTTGAGGAAGTCACCCTCCTGATCGTAGATATACTCCAGAAGAGCAGAATTCCAGCTTAGAAAGAACTCCCAAGCAAATGATGCCGGGGCGTTAGCGATCTTTACTTTGACAAGAAAATAATCATTTACCGCAACGTTTCTGACTTCTGGAGGATCTACCCAGAAGTATGTTTCAGGAGAAGCTGAAGTTACGTTTGTCACAGTTACCATAGCAACCGCATTCGTGCTGACAAGAATCATCAGACTGAAGAATACCCACAATTGGTTCTTAGTTGATTTCAAAATCCTTTCCTCTCTCATTCAATAATGACATTGTTAACATGATTTAAGAGTTATGGTCACATTCTTCTGGTATTTAGTTCAACCGTCCTTTCAACGGTTAGGTTCTCCACGTTCGGAAGACTAATTTACTTGGGGAAAAACTATCTCCTCTTCGAATGGACGTATTTATTTTTGTCTAATGCACTTTTCTCATTAACGATAGAAG
>Ga0315310_10000695_pt1 | contig 21569 bp, 19 predicted proteins | sample TDP5_MG_FD_203630 | JGI IMG/M metagenome (GOLD analysis project Ga0315310, IMG submission 203630) | Freshwater sediment microbial communities from Lake Towuti, South Sulawesi, Indonesia - TDP5 | ecosystem: Environmental > Aquatic > Freshwater > Lake > Sediment | place: Indonesia: South Sulawesi...
TTGCGGCTATCAAGACAATCATGAATGCGATGACTGACAACATGCGTGAAAAGGCGTGGCAGTGGATGAATGCACATGTTTACAGAGTCGATCAGCTTGAGGAAGCCAAACGGTTGTTGAGAAAAAGGGCAGGTATAGTTGAAGTTTTGTGGTGTGGCAGTGAGGATTGCGGTCACAAACTTGAAGAAGTTAATGCTCGCGTGTTAGGCACTCCTATGGACCTGAAAGAGAAGGATGCGGGAAACTGTGTGGTGTGCGGGAAGAAGTCGAAGGACATTGTGAGGGTTGCGGTAGCCTACTGATTCAAAGGAAAAGTTTCAGTGCGTCTTTTCCTTTCAATCCGATTTTGACGCCTAGAGTTTGAGCCTTTGACGTTACTGCCTTGACCTCCGTATAGTATGTCGTCGAGACTTCTCACTCCGCTAATCATGGCAGCAGCCAAGTTCGTTTTTCAGCGGCCTCTATGCTTAAGAAACCGCAGCAAACGAACCCTAAGCAGCCCATTCTCATTATAAGTGGCGCAGGAGACTCTGGCAACTCTACCCACAAGCCTAACGCTGTCTTGTCATCAATTTTAAGTGGTGCTACATCAATCATACAATTATTCTCTCTTAGCATGTCTCTTCCTTCAAAACTCAAATAAACAATGCGACAATACAACCCTACAAGGTGAAATCGCAGGCTTGCTCACCAAACTGAAAGAGCGCATTGAATTGCTGCTGATAGGCGAAGCCAGACTATTTCACAGCATTGGCTTGACACCCAACCAAGTGAGCATGCTGGGAGTGTTTTTTGCCTTTCTCTCGGCATTCATGTATTGGGTTTCAGAATTCTATCAATCAGGTTTGATAGTAGCCGCTGGATTTCTCTTGATTTCTGGTTTTTTCGACGCATTAGACGGCGTTCTCGCCAGGCTTTACGGTGAGACTACTGGTTTTGGCGGTTTCCTCGATTCGCTTTTAGACCGTTACGCCGACTCCTTTGTTTTCGTAGGAATCATACTAGGCTGGCTAACAACAAACCCTGTCTGGATTTTTTGGGGATTCACCGCACTAGTGGGCTCCTTACTTGTAAGCTACAGTCGAGCCAGAGCAGAAGCAACGGGAATAAAAATGGAATCCGTGGGCATAGCCGAACGTGCAGAGCGCATAATCATACTGTCGATTGCGACTTTGCTTGGTATTGTGTGGGCGGATGCGCTTCGATGGAGCATGTTGTTGCTCGCCGTTCTCACAAACCTAACCGTTTTGCAGAGAGCAGTCTATTTCAGAAAGGCTTCTAGAAAGAAAGAGACTGCGACGCCTATAGTTTAGTCTTGTTCAGTATCTGGGGCGTCTCCAAGCCATTCTCCGTTCGTCACGGGCTCTAACCCTGACGACGCCACGATGAACCGCACACGAGACGCAGTAGTATTTGGTTTCAACATGCCCTGGCATGTACGCTCCTCTCTGCCTCAGCTCCCTCGCTAAGGTAGGCTCGACCAGCGTCACTCGGCGCGAAATCTTCTTCGCCTTATCCGATGGAACTAAAGCTCCACAGGCGCTACACTGAACTAGGTCGCTTCTTCCCTTGCCACCCTTGGCTCTTCCACGGCTTTTTCTCTTCACCGGCAATTGTTGCATCCTCAATGTGTTAGATGTTAAGCGAAGTTAATAATTATTCTTATATTCTTTTCTTTTATGCAGTCATTGGGCAAAAACCGAGGATAAAGCGTGTTCGACCTAGTCACAGTTGGACACTTCGCAATCGACCTGATAACATCACCGAGGATAGTTTCTCCAAAGCCGACACTGGGCGGGCCTCCCACGTATGTTTCTTTGGCCGCCGTCAAACTAGGCGCCAAGGTTTCGGTGATTTCCAAGGTTGGCGAAGACTTTTTGAAGGATTACACCGAATGGCTAAGAACAAGCCACATAGACTTGTCGGGACTAAAACGTGTTAAGGGTGCGTTCACCACAAGGTTTGTTTTAAGATACCAGAAACGTTGGAAGCGAAAACTTCAGTTGAAGGCTTCTGCGCCGCTGATTTCGACGAACGACATACCCAATTCGTTACAAGCGAGATCCATTCACGTGGCGCCAATAGCCAACGAACTCTCAGAAGACGCGATCACAAAACTGCGAAAGTCGGCCAGCATTCTGTCTCTTGACCCGCAGGGGTTCGTTCGCTGTTTTGACCGTCGAGGAAGTGTGCGCTTGAAAAACTGGCGAGGAAAGTCGGTTTTGGAGTTGGTTGATGTTTATAAATCGTCGCAGGACGAGATAAGAATGGTAACCGGAGAGGCTGATATATGGCATGCAGCGAATGAGATTCGGGATTACGGCGTAAAAATAGTCATTGTTACGAGAGGTGTGCGAGGTTCAACGCTGCTCTTCGACGATACTTTCTACAATGTCCGAGCTTTTGAGCCACGCGTATTCTTGGACCCAACCGGCGCTGGTGATGCCTTCATCGGAGCCTTCCTAGCCGAGTACGTTCGTGGGAAAGATCCGTTGTGGTGCACCTGCGTGGGTTCCGCGTCCGCGTCCTTTGTTGTGGAAGGTGTTGGACCCGATAGGTTCGGCGAAAGGGAAGAGACTTATGAGCGAGCTCTGGAAATATATGAGAAGCAGTGTAAAAAAGTGAATTAACCAAATTTGGTGGTGCCAACTTGGGACGTGTGGCAAAGGGCGTAAAATGCAGCGTGACCGGGTGTGCAAACGACGCTGTTCGTTCACTCCCAACCGACAAGGTAAAAAGTGTTGGACTGAAAGTCAGTGAAGCGAGACGAGCCTACATTTGCAAAGAGCACTATAAGGCGTTCAAGAGGAAAACCAAGAAGGAACGCGTGCTGGAAAAGTGGAGGCATGGAGTACCAGGACAGTAGGTGACTGTTTGCATGAGAATTCTGCAGTTGCACTCAGACTTCATTGAGTACAGCCCAATAAAGAAAGAGGTTGCAATGGCTGAGGAAGCCGAGAAAAAGGCTACAAGACTGGAAGACATTGTGGTCTTGTTCACGAGCGTTGAAGAGGGCGACGACGAAGCAATTGCAAAGCAAGCAGTCGATGAAGTTCAGGCTGCTCTCGAAAAGTTGAAGGCCAAGAGAATCTTGATCTACCCTTACGCCCATCTCAGCGGCAACTTGGCCAAGCCCAGCAACGCTCTAAGAATTCTTAAGGTTATGGAAAAATACGCCAAAGAAGCCGGCATCGAAACCCATCGCACTCCCTTCGGCTGGAACAAACAGTTCTCATTATCCATCAAGGGTCACCCCCTAGCTGAACAGTTGCGAGTGATTACACCAACGGCGAAGAAGGAAGAAGAAAAGGTTTCAGAGGCTGTCAAGGCTGAGGAAACCTTGAAGTCAACATGGTTTATCATGGAACCGAACGGAAAAATGACGCCTGTTGAAAAATTCAACTTCAAAGGACACGAGATGCTGGAGAAGTTTGCAAAGTACGAAATGGCAAAGGTGCGCGCGGTTCAGCAAGTCCCGCCCCATGTGACTTTAATGAAGAAACTTGGATTAACCGATTATGAGTTTGGCAGCGACCCTGGCAATTTCCGTTGGCCTCCTAAAGGTCGTTTGGTGAAAGCGTTGCTAGAACGATATGTGACGCAGACAGTGACCGAGTACGGTGGCATGGAAGTCGAAACACCAGTCATGTATGACCTGAACCATCCAAGTCTAGCTGCCTACGTTGAAAGGTTTCCAGCCAGACAGTACGTCGTGAGGTCGGAAGACAGAGACCTCTTCCTGAGGTTTGCTGCTTGTTTCGGTCAGTTTCTCATGACACACGACACCCAGATTTCCTACAGGCAGTTGCCCTTCCGAATCTACGAGTTAACGCGCTATAGTTTCAGAAGGGAACAGAGCGGCGAACTAGTCGGATTGCGAAGACTGAGAGCGTTCACCATGCCCGACTGCCACGCAATGTGCGCTAACCTGGATCAAGCTAAGAAGGAATTCATGGTAAGATATGATCTGTGTTCCAAAAACATGAATGAAGGCCTGGAGTTTAGCGACAAAGACTACGAGTTGGGAGTCCGCTTTACAAAAGACTTCTACAATAAAAACAAAAGCTTCATCGTATCGTTGGTGAAGAGGTTCAAAAGACCCGCTCTGATTGAACTGGCGCCCAAGCGATACTCCTATTGGATTCTTAAATGGGAATTCAACTTCGTTGACAATTTGGACAAGGCTTCGGCGCTTTCCACAGATCAGATTGACATAGAAAACGCTGAACGTTACGACATAAGCTATGTGGATGAAAATGGAGAGAAAAAAAGGCCACTAATATTGCACTGCAGCCCCAGCGGCTCCATCGAGAGATGCGTCTACGCTATATTGGAAAAGGCCTACAGAGATCAACAAGAAGGCGGAGTTCCTGTACTGCCGCTATGGCTAGCACCTACACAGGTTCGGATCATACCCATCTCCGACAAGTTTGCGCCGCAAGCCGAAGAGATAGCAGATGAATTGGAGAAAAACTGTGTACGGGTAGACATGGATGACCGTCCCTTAACCTTGCAAAGGAAGGTGAGAGAGGCAGAGACCGAATGGATAAACTACGTGCTCGTGATTGGACAGAGGGAAATAGACTCTAATGTTATTCCTGTCCGAGATAGAAAGGTCCGCAAAATCAGAAGGATGCGACTTCAACAGCTGATGAATGAGATAAAGAAGAAAACTGAGAGCAAGCCCTTCCAGCCCTTGACTCTCCCTAGAAATCTGTCTAAGCGACCGCAGTTTTAGTTTGGTTTCACGGCAAGTAAGCATCTGGATACCTTCAATTCAGATTCTGAATTCTTCCAGTTAGATAAGATACATACTCTGCGTTCATATGTGTTAAATACATTTGAAAGTAGAACCTTCTCCCATGGCTAAAGCAGAGGAAATAATCGTTGAAACTCCAAGACTGAGCGCCAACCAGCCTGGGGAAACTCAGATTCTTAGCGTAGAGCTGAATCTCCGAAAACTGGCCTTATCAGCTCTCACGATGCTCGGAGTGGGATACGTCATGGTTAACGTGCCTGTCATGATTTTGTTAGGCTATTTTTGGTCAATAATTCCCATTTCCTCCCAAGCCAACATTGCGGCTATTTCTGGCAGAATCCTATTCATTATGGCATTAGCCATCTCCTCGGCGCTAGGCGTTGTCTTTGTGCGCATTGGAGTCAAGTTTTATGAAGGGAGTCCAATTAAGGAAACAGCCTTCCTCGGTTTGCTCTTGGCCTCTTTTTACCTGTTGTGCCTGGGCATAGGATCGATTCTGCTGCTTCAGGGAGAAAAGCTTACGTCATTTCTTCTCTTGGCAGGACCCATACTTGCGATTATGAGTGCTGCGACCTACATGGTGCCTCTCAAGCGTTTCCAACTCGTGGGTTCAATTTTAGGAATAATCAGTGGAGGCATGCTCGCCTACGCTTTATTTGACATTCGAATATTCGAACTTGTCTTCAATTGGGGCATCCCCATAACCGGTCCATTCATGTCGCTTCTTGCTATAGAAAGCGTCGCGGTTATACTTGGGCCAGTAGCAGCCTTCGTTTACCTCATCCTAGGAGCTGACAGAGAAGAGAAACCCCTAAAACATTTGTTTATTCTTTTGTTGACGCTGGTTTATGGGGTCGGAGTGTTCATAGGGTCGCTTGTTCTATCCATGAGTCTCTGGAACCTTATCTGGAAATCGCCTTGGATAGGGCCTTTTAGCGGGTTGCCAGGATGGGTTATGAACACCATAGTTTTCTGGAGTGCAAGCCTATTTCTCCCGGCCATCGGAGGGGTAATACTAATCATAGCGTCTTGCCTAGGGTTCGTGCTTGTCACTCGGGAACTCCCTCAGTTCTGAAAAAGCAATGCTTCAGTTAACCCTATACTATGATTAGCCCATCTTTTTAACAAAAAGCATAAAAGCCTAGGGCAAGGTGCATACAGTATTCTACACGGAAAGTGATAAGACATGGTGAAGGAAGAAGTCTTCATACATATTGATGACAAGTTCTATCCCAAATCCGAGGCAAAGGTCTCGGTTTACGACCATGGATTGCTCTACGGAGACGGCGTTTTCGAGGGCATACGCGCCTATGATGGCGTTGTCTTCAAGTTGAAGGAGCACATAGACCGCTTGTACGCATCGGCCCACACAATCATGCTGGAGATACCTTGGAGCAAAGAACAGATGACACGTGCCGTTTTGGACACGCTCAAAAAGAACAAGTTAAAAGACGCTTACATTCGTCTCGTGGTCACTAGAGGAGTAGGCGACCTTGGACTTGACCCGAGAAAATGTTCTAGACCGACAGTCATTGTCATAACAGAGCCAACGATTTCACTTCACTCCAAAGAAAAGAAGGAAAAGGGCATTTCAACCATGATCACGTGGGTGAAAAGAGACCCCGTGGACGCTACAACCCACGAAGTGAAATCACTCAATTACCTAAACAGCATACTAGCAAAAATTGAGTCCAATGTCGCCGGCGTAGACGAAGCCATCTGCCTAGATAAGACAGGCTTTGTCTGCGAGGGAGTAGCGGAAAACGTGTTCATAGTGAAAGACGACAAGGTTATTACCCCGCCGACCTCAACCGGAGCCTTGCGTGGAATAACAAGGATTGCAGTGATGACGCTCGTCGAAAAGCTCAGATACCCTCTTGTAGAAAGAAACATAACACCTAACGAATTGTTCACAGCGGATGAGGTTTTCCTCACAGGAACCGCTGCAGAAATCGCTCCGGTCAGAGAGGTAAACAGACGAACTATAGGCAGTGGAAAACCTGGGCCAATAACAAAACGTTTGATGCAAGAATTCGATAAGATGGTGAGGAACCCGAAGGAAGGAACGCTGATTCGTTAAGACCGCATTTAACCGTAAAAGAGGATGGGGATACTAGTAGTATGGCAGCGTGAAAAGATTTTTGGGTTTTTTAGTTAACGCTTTCTGTTTGTGGTTCTGCTGCTGTTTTTGGTTTGTGTTTTGGGTTGTGTTTAAGGTTTGCTTGGCGCACTTTCAATGTTGTTAAGAGTGGCGTTTAATGTTGTCAAAAGTGACGTTCAGCAATATTAGGCTCAGACTGTGCTTTTTTGGAGCTGTGGCTGTGTGGTGGTGATGGCAAATTGTTCCTAGTGCCACCACCATCCAGCATTATTGGCTGCGAGTCGGTTTTCAGGAGGAGAGAGGGGCCTTGGAAAGACCCACAAGAGGAACCAAAATGCCCTCACATGCGATAATGGATTCAAAGTTTGTCAATGTCGCGTTGTTTTATATTCTTTCTTGGATTTCCTCTTGGGTTCGTAAGAATGCCATCAGTTGGCACCTCTTTGAATACAATTTCGCTTGTAGCGCCTAGTAAAGGCTTAGTATCATTCATCATTCTCAACCCACAAGATTTGTTCAAGAAAGACCCAGATAGCCTTTGGGATCTGGAGTTCTTTTCTCTTCCAAGTTGCTTGTTCTTTACGATAGTCGGACTGGAAACACTGAGAGGATGGCGGAGGCTGTTGCCGAAGGAACTGTTTAGCGTCTCGCATTGAGTAAACATTTAACGTTCAGGCATGAGGTTCTGGGCTAAGGTTTGAATCTTGAATTTGGGATTCACCGTTGCAAGGAGTTCATTAAAATCTCTATTTTTCTTCAGGTGCTGAATGTCGCTATCTTCGGCTATCAGGACATCACACTGGTTTATGGCTGAGGAAACAAGGAGACAGTCTATAAAGTCGTTGAGTATACTTCTGAGTTTGAAAGCAGTCAACAAAATCCCAGTCTCTTGAAATGGAACAATTTCAACGGTATCACTGTAGACGATAGCCCTTATGCCCCGAGTTACCCTCTCGGCGGCGAGCCTCCCTAAAGCAACGTGTTTGCCGCCCTTGGCAGCAAGCTCAAAAATGCTCACGTCGCTTAAGAAAATCTGATGCCCTCTTCGCATCAACTCAAGCGGAGCATCGTTAGGAAAATTCTTTAGTGAAATGCCTATGGCAGAAAGAATATACGTGGTGTCGAGCAGCAGCTTCAAGATTCAACCTTCCGAGATAGTTCCTTCCTGTGCCTGTGAAACTCTTCACGAGATATCTCCACCGAAGAAGGCTCCCTCAACACTTCTTCAAGGCTGGGCACAGGCTCAACCACAAGTCTTCCATCTTCGACCTTGTAGATAACTTTAACATGAGCACGAAGCCCCAACCTTTCTCGAACCTCTTTAGGAGGAAACAACTCTCCCTTCGAGCCAACTCGACTTTTTTGCATTTCTCAGATTCACCGAATAAATCATATTTTTCCGATTTAATAAACATTGCGGGCATAATCCAAAGAACAGTAATCTTAAAGATTCTGAACCAGAATAAAGAGAAAGACAAGAAGAAAAAATCAACGAATTGGCGAAGCTATTAATTCTCTATGATAGTCAGACTGGTAACACTGAAAAGATGGCGGAAGCGCTTGCTGAAGGCGCCCGCTCAGTGCCTGCTTCATGCTCTCGTTGTTAAAGTTAATAAGTTCCTAAGCCATCTCAATTGATTAGGGGTAGACGACGATGAAGGTCGGCGTTACAATACATAAAGAAGGAAACTGGTACGTCGCAATCGATTCAGTCACAGGCGTCGCCAGCCAAGGCAAAACCATAGACGAGGCGCTTAAGAATTTTCAGGAAGCCTTTGAACTGTGGTTTGAAAACGCTGAGCCTTGGGAGAAAGAAAGAGCCATCAAAGGTGAACCAGTCGCAACACTGGTAATCGAATTAAAGACCTAAATCTTCTCTATCAGCTTGAGAAACTCCTTTGCTGTGAGCCCCGCCTGAAACAGAATGCCCCTGAGCGTGCCAACCGCAATCTCCTTATGCGCAGGAACAACAACAGTCCTCTTCTTCCCCTTTGACTCACCCTTCAGCACAATATGGCTACCTCTCTGTCTAACAACCTTAAAACCAAGCTTACCAAGAGCCTTAACAACATCCCTATACGAATACGGCTTAAGCCTCAATCAAACCACTGCACAGAAATTATACACTTAACTAAAAATAACTTGCCCAAGAATAGTAATCTTAAAAATCGTGAACCCAATAATGAGAAGGCAAAGGAGAACCAATAAAATGGCTAAGTTGCTCATTCTCCAGATAGTCAGACGGGTAACACTGAGAGGATGGCTGAGGCTGTTGCCGAAGGAGCCTGCAGAGTGCATCCAAACAAAGGCGAATATTATCCCTGCTTCGACATGAACTGCTCCAGCAGGTCAAGGGCTTTTTCTAAAGTTTCCATTGGCGGTAGTATAACTGCTCGAAAATGTCCAGAGCCGTAAACTGGGTCAAATCCAGACCCATGCACGACGAGAACGCCTGTTTTCTCGAGGAGTTGACGTGTGAACTCTTCGTCAGTTTTCCATTTTGAGCCGACTCCTTCAACCTTTGGGAAAACATAAAAGGCTCCTTCGGGTTTGGTGCAACTGATGTCTTCCATTTCATTGAGGCGCTTCCATGAGTAGTCTCGTCTTTCGCGAAGTTTTCTCACTAATTCGGCAATATGGGCCTGCGAACCTTTTAGTGCGGCAACCCCGGCTTTCTGAACTGGAGTGTTTGCGCAGAGTCGAATGCGGGTCTCTTTTTCCACGCATTTCCTCAGGTCTTCCAATTGGCCATTCGGGTCATGGAAATACATGTAGCCAAGTCTCCAGCCAGTCATGAGATAAGTTTTTGAAAAACCGTTCACTCCTATGACAGGCACGTCTTTGGCTAGGTGCGAGGTGCTGACAAATCCCTCCTTATAAACAATTCTGTCATAAATCTCATCGGAGATTAGGAACAGTTTGTGTTCGTCAGCCAAATCCGCCACCTCTCTTACAACCTTTTCGTCATAAAGGGCGCCACAAGGGTTGTTGGGATTTATGACGACAATTCCACGAGTTCTACGGTTTATTTTGGAACGAAGGTCGTTGATGTCTGGTTGCCAACCCTTATCTTCAACAGTTCTGTAAGTAACAGGCTTGCCTCCAAAGAATTTTACGTATGAAATGTATGGCGGATAGGCTGGACCGGGAACTAGAACCTCGTCGCCGCTTTCGACGATGGCAGCCATCAACATCTGAATGCCCTCTGAGATTCCCTGCGTAATTATCACGTTTTCAGGTGAAATTTCAACTCCGTTGACCCTCTTCTCTTTTTCACAGACAGCCTCTCTGAGTTCAGGCAAGCCTTCTGAAGGAGAGTACCAGTTTGCACCTTCATCAACAGCGTCTTTCAAAGCCTGCTTGATATGATGTGGCGTGTGAAAATCGAATTTCACAGGGTCCCCTATGTTGAGGTAAATAATCTTCTTGCCTTTCTCCTCCAATTTTCTTGCTAGGACTATCACGTCGCGGATGGCGTATTCGATAGTTTGCGCACGTTCTGTGACTCGAAACATTTCCATAACCAATTGTGTTGTTGTCAGAACTTCTAAAAAATCTTCTCCTAAATTCAGATCTTCAGTATATATTAGACTATCACAAAATTTAATGCAAGATTTCAGCATAATAAGCTAAGTTCCATGAAAAGAGCATTTGTTTACGAGGTGAATGGTTCTGTGAAGATATTACTGTTAACGGAAAGAGATGTAAAACGACTCCTGTCAACACAAGAAGTGATGGAAGCCGTAGAACTCGCCTTCGCAGAAAAAGGCTTAAAACGCGTTCAGATGCCTTCTAAACAATACGTTTTCTTCAAAAACTACAATGGCGATTTAAGAACCATGCCTTCCCACCTCGAAGGGTTAGACATATCAGCCGCCAAGGTTGTTAACGTGCACCCAGAAAATCGATCAAAACATAATCTTCCCACAGTGATGGCTACTCTTATCGTGATAGATCCCAAAAATGGAGCGCCAATCGCCGTTATGGGAGGCACGTGGATAACGGACATTGGCACAGGTGCAGCCGGAGGCGTCGCCGTCAAATACCTAGCGCGGAAGAATTCAAAGGTTGTCGGTCTCGTGGGCGCGGGCGCGCAAGCTAGGACACAATTAATGGTGTTATGTACTCTTTATGATGCGCTCGAAGAGGCAAGGGTCTGGAGCCGAACCAAAGAAACGAGAGAAGCCTTCATAGAAGAGATGGAACCTCAATGCTCTAACCTTGACCAAATGGTTCCTGTGGAGATGGTTGCAAACGCCGTTCAAGGCGCCGATATCGTTGTAACAACCACACCCTCAAGAGTACCCGTAATCTCCAACGAATTGATTTCTCCTGGCGCACACATAACTTGCGTCGGGGCAGACGCGCCTGGGAAGCAAGAGTTGGATCCAGCCATTCTGAAGAGGGCAAAGATTGTTGTGGACGATTGGGAACAGGCGGCTCACAGCGGCGAAATTAACGTTCCTTTGACTCAGGGAATCATTAAACCAGAGGATGTCTGGGGTGAGATGGGAGAAATTGTGGCTGGCTTGAAGAAGGGCAGAATCTCTTCAGACGAGATAACTGTTTTCACCTCCACTGGACTGGCGATGCAGGACGCTGTTACGGCAAACGTCGCCTACAAGAAGGCTATGGCTCAACGCATAGGACAGTTCATAGAGCTTCAATGAAAACTTACCTGCGCTAGGGAATTAAGGCCTCAGCTGACACCATAAAGCCTTGCTGCGTATACACAGTCACTGTTGCCTTCACACTTCGTCCCTGATATTCGCTCCAATTCCAAGAACACACGAGCAAGACCTGGGAATTCGGTTGAAGTAGATACGGAAGCTGGGGAGCCACATTCTCTATGATCACGGTTGCTCCTTCGACGTATACCTTTATTTGCGAAATGTCTAGGTTGATCTGCGGTCTTGCAACGTTTTGAACGGTAGAGTTGAAGCTACTGGTATTGGTGGCGTTGAAGACAACACTTGAGATCTTAAGAACTTCAGGAACTACTTGGCTCTTACGCACGGTGAACCCCTGCAATGTTTCCACGTCAACAGTCGCGATCTTACCTTGCAGATCTGACCAAGCTCGACCGAGCGTGAAAGTTGCAGAGGCATTTACGTCGAGAGTGTGTGGCAAACGAGGCGAAACGGTAACGTTTTCTCCATTCACAGTGATTTTTGTGATGTTCAGGAAGGTCTGAGAACCCATAGACTCCATCTTAACGGTGAAGTTTGCTGCGCCCATAGCTGGATCAAAGTTAACGCTGGCAACAGTGAGGTTCATAAATGGTGTTCTTGCCTGAAAAGTGGGGCCTGACCCTTCTGCGACGAAGGCAATAATATTCACAGTCTGTCCTGTGAAATTAGCCCAATTCAAATATGCCTTGAAAGTCTGAGAACTGCCTGGAGCGAGTCCGTATGGAAGCGAAGGAACAGTATCTGTTGCCTTAAGAAGCAGGCCGCCTGGTGTTGACATCAGAATCTGTTCAATTCTGACAACTGAGGGAGAGTAAGAAGGGGTAAGCAGAGTGACACTTAAGAAAGTGGCGTTTCCGGCATCGAATTCTACTTTCTCTATGGTTACGTTTGCTTGGCTTGGAAGATGAAATTCTTGAGACGCGTAGTAACCCATAGTGTAAATGTAAGACAAGAGGGCCCCAACAATAAAAGAAACCAGTAGAAGCAAGATGAAGAAGAGTTTTGAGACCCCCATGACATTATGAATCAACCGCATGTTGCTTTTCCCCACGGTAAACCCTTTATCAATAAGGGTTTTCATATTCAAACTTTTCCCTCAACGTCACTTCCATTTGAACATACCTGAAGAACGAGCAGTGTGCGCCGCATGTTCCTCTAAAGCTCAGTCTCCTCTAGGCCGGCGCTAGTTCCTTAGCTCTCTCCGCCGCCTTTGTGACAGCAGATACAATAACTGCTCTCAACCCGTAGCGCTCGAGTTCCAGCAACCCCTCAATGGTTGTGCCCGCAGGTGTGACAACCATGTCTTTGAGTTTGGCTGGGTGCTCGCCTGTTTCTACGACCATTTTGGCTGCTCCCAAGGTGGTTTGAGCGGCGAGCACGGTGGAGACGTCTTTGGGTAGGCCTAGTCTGACGCCGGCGTCTGCTAAGGCGTCTATTATAAGGTAGATGTAGGCTGGACCGCTGCCAACGAGACCTGTTGCGAGGTTCAGATATTTTTCGTCTAGTTGTTTGACTAATCCTATGAGGCTAAGCATGTCGGTTGCTGTTTTCAACTGTTCTTTGGTAACATTTTCACTGGGGCAAACCGTAATCATGCCTTCTCTCACCAGAACAGCCATGTTGGGCATAACCCGTATGAGTGGAACATGTTTGGGCAGGTGTTTACGATAGAAGTCCAAGGTCACGCCAGCCGCGATTGAAACAAGTATCTTTCCAGTTTTCATTGCGGGCGAAATTTCTTCGAGAACCTTGGCGACATCGGCGGGTTTAACAGCGATTAGGCTGATGTCGGCGAAGGTTACTGCCTTTTTGGCATCAGTTAGGCATTCTATCTTGTATGTTTTGGTTATGTACTTGGCTCTGTCTTCAATGATTTCGTAGGCACGAATTTGTTCAGGACTGTAAACGCCAGATTTGAGAAGCCCAGCGATTATGCCTTCACCCATCTTCCCAGCGCCTATTATGGCGACTTTTGGCATTTTTTTGGGTTTGCTCAAGTTATTTTTATCTCCTCTCCTATAATTGGCTTGGAGATTATGCGCCTCTCAGAATTAAGTCTTTCAGCACTAACGTCTTCGCAATTAAAAGTTACATCGCTAAAAAAATCTTGCTTAGATTTCGATTGTTAAGAAAAAAAGGTGGGGGGAGTTCTGTAACGTAATTTACGCTGTGACTAGCTGTCGGCGCATCATCTCGTTGTCTTCGTGCTCTAAGATGTGGCAGTGCCAAACGTAGCCTGGTCCAACCCAAGGGTCAAAGGGATACAGGTTAACTCCTGGAATTGGAGTGCCGGGACCTGTAGTTGGGGCGTCTTGGGGTGCATAGCGTACTCTGATTATGGTGACTTCGCCAGGGTTCATTTGAATCGTGTCCTTCCATCCCATTTCGTTGGGTGGCGGAGGCATCACTGGACCTTTTAGGTACATTGCAAGGTTGGCAACGTTCACTGTGGTATGGGTGAGCGGCATGTATTTATTCGTAATCATAGGCACGCCGTTATTCTTCATCCATTCAGCCATGTAGCCAGTGACATCAAACTTTTGGCGGCTTACTAGCTGGAACTGCACAAGATGTAGGTGTATAGGATGCGTATCGGCTGTTGGGTTAATGATAATCCAGTCAACTGTTGAACCGACTTGCGTCACTTCAGATGGGTCTGCGTCCCAAGCCTGTCCATCTAAGAGAAGCTGTGCTGGAACCATGTTGGGACCCATGACTTCGATGAGAGTTAGTTGCTTTGGAGTGGTATCGGGAACCAACGCTGGAATGGTGATTGGCCAAGAGATCAGCTGCGCTGGAGGTGGAGTTGTCAGCGTAGGCGCTACGACGGTGAACTGCATAATCTGACCTGTGGTAGACCCGTCTGGTGGAGTGCCCCTTGGGAATGGAGCTTTAGCGTTATTCCGCATTATAATCTTAGTTCCTACGGGCAGTCCTGAGAAGTCGACGATTATATCGGCTCTTTCACCGGGCGCAATGGTCAATGAGGTCAACGGTACGGGTGCCCCGAGGTAACCGCCGTCGGTTCCGATTTGGGTGAACGGAAGCACGGCTTTGGTCACTCTGTCCACGAAGAAGAGACTGTAGAATCGGGCGTTTGAGCCGTCTAATAGTCTGAAACGGTACGTTGTGGGTTCCACGTTCAGGTTAGGCCACATCTTGCCGTTCACCATGATGGCGTTGCCGAAGAACTCAGGCACCCAGTACGGGTGAACGGTTGGGTCAACGCCTATTGCGTCGTACCAGAACTCATTGTTGCCAGTGGGGTTCTTGGCTAGGAATGCGCGGTCTTGAATGGCTAGTGGGATTTCGTATGCACCCTTTGGCAAGGACGAAGCGACAGGATCATTAGGGTCTCTAAGTAAGTAAAAGCCTGCGAGCCCCGACATCACGTTGATGCGTGTGATGCCTAAGGCGTGGTCGTGATACCATAATGTAGTGGGCAACTGTTCATTCGGATAATAATAAACAGCTGCGTTGAGATCAGTGGGTATAACTGTTCTGTAGTCATTGCCGTGTATTCCGTTTTGAGTAAACCATTGTTCTGGACCACCGTCTGAGCCTGAGGGAACTTCGCCACCGTGCAGATGGGTAACTATCGGAATAGGTGTCTGCGCAATCCCATTGTCGAAGCCTGGCGGGAACGGTGGCGGCGTCGCTGGGAACGGGCCCATCATCATGCCTAAGTTCTTTGGGTCTGCCCAGTGTATGGTTGGGTCGACTGGAAACAGATGTGATAACATCTGTCCGCTGGCGTTCAAGTTGTTAATCCATTTGACCATGATCGGGGTTCCTCTTGTGACTTCGAAAGTGGCGCCGGGTGAGTACGCGAAATAACCTGGCAGCCCAGTTATCGGGTTCTTGTAGACTTGACCTCCGTAACCCCATACCGTTGTTGGACCAAACCCGGTGGCTTTGCCCTTTGCATCAACGGTTGGTAGTATCTGCTCGGTAAACTCTGTCACATCCACTTCGTAATAGGGAATCATTTGACCGGGATTGTACGGGTCAGGCATCATGGCTACAGGTTTAAACACTGGGGGAATGATCAACTGGTCTACGAATTTTGGAATTGATTTAGGATCCAAAGTTGGAGCTGGGGGCATAGGCACAGTCGTTTGGGCATAAGCTGGTGCCGTTAATGTTGAAACAACAACGCCTGCTAATACCAACAACATTGTCAAGAGCATGGTGGAAATCTTGTTTTTCATTTTCTTTTTTCTCCATCTTTCTTTTTATGTTCAGTGCATTACGATTACTTCATTAGGCATTTAAATTGGTGTGACTGTAAGGCTACAGCAACAGCACCTTTCCCAGATCAAGACTCTATCAAGTGCCGTTATGAGAGATACAGTGCAGCATGAACCCTATACACTCAAAAATCTGGAAGATATTCAACAGTTTTTCCGAGAAGAGTAAATGCTTCTGAACAAAATCCGCTGCATATTATTTTGCGCTTGGAAGGAGCCAGCCGCCTTGAGGAGAGAGAAAGGAGAGGTTTAATTTGAAAAGATTTTAAGCTGGCTCCCCTTACACGCATGGTCTATTATGCAAAGCAAACCTTTTAAAGTTGTGTGACTGTGATACCACAGCAACACATCCTTATTACAAGAGAGGAGAGAGAAGTTTTGGAGACCCAACCTTTGGATCGAGACGCCCAGATGCTATGCGCCTTCGGACTGACCCCCAACCAAGCAAGAGTGTATTCAGCCGTTTGTAGGCTTGGCATAGCTCAAGTGGGCAGAGTTTCAAAAGCATCAAAAGTACGCCGAGAAGACGTCTACCGACTATTACCCTCACTAGAAAAATTGGGATTGATAGAAAAAGTTCTGGGAACACCAACCAAGATAAGAGCAATCCCCGTCGAAGATGCGCTTTCTCTTCTGGTCAAGCAGGAAGAAGATAAGGCACACAAGAAAATGGCGGAGTTAAAGGCTAAGAAAGACGAATTTCTGAAGGTTTTCAGAGCAAGCAGCAAGACTATGACGGAGGAAGCTGAAGGCGCAGAGTTCTCACTCATCACAGAAAAAGCCGCAATAATCAACAAAGCCACCCTTTTCCTAAAAAAGCTAGAGCACGAAGTCGACATTGTATCATCAAGGCTCAAACTCACTCAAATGATCGGCATCTACTCAGAACTGTTTAAGAAAGCCCTAAAGAAAGGCGTGCGATTCCGCGTAATAACAGAAATGCCCGAAGAGGAGGATCAGATTCCAAGAATCATAGAAGAACGGTTGCGACCTGGAGCTTCAATTAAACTGAGATACGCCGAATCCTTACCTAGCCACTACATGATCGTTGACAACAAAGAAATGATGATCACCACCAGCACAGACGCAGCCTTAGCAGAACGCCCATCACTATGGACCAACAGCGCCTCACTGATTGAACCCTTACAAAGAACCTTCGAAGAACTGTGGCACAACTCTATAAATTGGGCATCCATCAAAGCCCAAAGCGAGACAGACAGAGCAACCCAATTTGTCAAACAACTCAAACCCTCAGAGCACGTCATATTTGTTTACGAAACCCCAGAAGCCAAATACAACGTGCTCTTCAACTACATCAAATGCGCACTAGAAAAAGGCGAAGCAGCATTATACGTATGCTCCGAAACCAGCCCACGACAATTGAAAAACGCCATGAAAAACTTCGGAATCGACGTAGAAAAACATGAAAAAGCAGACGCCCTCAAAATCCTGCCCTACGACCAGTTTTACATAATAGACGGTAAGTTCAGCATACCAAACACGCTGAAGCTGTGGAATAAATTCTACAAGGAAGCCTTAGCCAAGGGATTCAAAGGATTAAGAGTCACGGGCGAAACAGCCTGCTTCTTTAAACACAACATGGTCCAAGACCTAGTGGAGTATGAAAAAGCACTTCATAGAGTGCTAGAAATCCCTATGATTGCAATCTGCTCCTACCATGTCGACCGACTGAACAAGGCTGAAGAACCAATAAACCTGTACCATGAATTAACCCATGCACACGGCACAGTCTTATTCGCAGGAATAGACAACAAACTCGGAAAAATAGAAATCCGCAAAGCCTAACAGTCACAACCAAACTTCATACCCGACGTTTCCAATTCTTTCTCTTAAAAATCGTCTGCAAAAACATCAAATACTCGAAGATTCGAATATCTAAAGCTCTCAAGCAAGATGGATGGTGTACAGATAAATGAAGGGTTGGGCCGGTAAGATTTTACGAGTTAATTTGACAAAGCGCAAGGCTGTGTCACAAGAATTCGACTCCAAATTCGCAATGAACTGGCTGGGAGGAAGAGGCTTTGCCGCAAAAATTCTCTGGGACGAGCTGAAACCAGGCACAGACCCGTTTTCACCAGATAACCGACTGATATTCGCTACGGGACCGTTGACAGGCGTGTCGTTGCCAAGCAGCGGCAAACTCGTTGTAGCGGCTAAGAGTCCTTTGACAGGCGGTTACGGCGACGGCAACGTGGGAACATGGGCATGTGTGATGATGCGCAAGGCTGGATATGACGCACTTGTATGTGAAGGCAAGGCTGAGAAACCCACAATCGTGAAGGTTGAAGACGACAAAACCGAGTTTTTAGACGCCAAGGAGTATTGGAACCGTGGAACCTTTGAAACCGAGAAAGGGTTGAAGAAGCAGTACGGGGACGTGACAGGCGTGGTCTCCATAGGGCAGGCTGGAGAAAACATGGTCAAGTACGCCAACGTTGTCTCACAAGAGGGCAGAGGCGGAGGACGACCAGGAATTGGCGCCGTTATGGGCTCCAAAAACCTGAAGGCTGTTGCCATAAAAGGCAAAGGGGAGCTGCCAGCAGACGACATGGCGCAACTCAAAAAACTCGGATTCGAAGGCTACAAGGAGGTTTTGGCTAAGCCCAACTACAAGTTCTGGAAGCGACAGGGCACAATGTCAACCGTTGAGTGGAGTCAAGAAAACAGCTGTTTGCCAACATGCAATTATAGGGAAGGCGTTTTCGACCAAGCTGACGCTATCGGCGGTTTCGCCATGGAAAAAGTCAAGGTTTCCCAGCGGGGCTGTCCCCAATGCAACATGACCTGCGGCAACGTGATAACAGACACAGACAACGAACCCGCAGAATTAGATTACGAAAACGTGACATTGCTGGGCTCCGACATCGGCCTAGGAGACTTAAAGAAGATTGCGCATCTCAACCGAATGTGCGACGACTACGGTCTCGACACCATATCGCTGGGCAACGTGATAGGCTTCACGATGGAAGCATCGGAGAAAAAACTCATTGACTACAAAATAGAGTGGGGCGACTTCGAAAAGGCGAAGGCACTGACAGACGACATCACTTTCAGAAAGGGAAAGACGGGCGCAATGCTGGCTGAGGGAGTGCGCCACATCTCTGAAAAAATCAGCAAAGACTCCCAAAAATGGGCGATGCACGTAAAGGGATTGGAAATCTCGGCTTATGATTGTCACACAACACCAGCTATGGCGTTAGCGTATGGAACCGCAGCTTCGGGAGCGCATCACAAAGACGCATGGGTCATATCTTGGGAAGTCAAGTATGGGCGAGAAAGCTACGATGAAACCAAGGTTGACAAGGTTATCGAGTTGCAACGCATAAGGGGCGGGATGTTCGAAGGCTTGACTACATGCCGTCTTCCATGGGTTGAAGTCGGCTTCGAATTAGACTGGTATCCAAAGTTTATGAAAGCCGCGACTGGAATGAACATAACCTTAGAAGATATGTACACGGTTGCTGACAGAACCTACGCGTTGATCAGAGCCTTCTGGGTGCGGGAATTCAGTAAACAATGGAGCAGCAGCATGGACATGGTGCCCGATAGATGGTTCACTGAACCTTTAACAAAGGGTCCATTGAAAGGCACAAAATTGGATAAGGCAAAATACGAAAACATGCTACAATTTTACTATAAGAAAAGAGGCTGGGACAACAGAGGGATACCTACAAAAGCGACATTCGCTAAACTGGGCCTACCAGATGTAGCAGAAGAACTGGGCAAATACGTTCAATTAACCACCTGATTCAAACTTGCGTAAAGGGCTTTCCCAATCCTGTTCTTGTTGTCCCAATCAATGCTTTTCCTTGAAAGCTTGGCAATGAAGAACCCGTTACACTGATGAAGGTTTGGGTACAACCTCTGGCATTGGCTCTGCCCTCTAAGGGCTGGTAACCCTATTCTCGGCGAGGTTTCTGCCAAAGCGAAGTCTGCGCGCCACTTCAGAAACCTTTCGATAAGAATCTCGTTCTCTTCGATGGTGACGCTGCATGTGGAGTAAACCAATAAGCCACCTTCTTTTACGTATTCAGCGCAGTTATTGAGCATCTTCCACTGAATCGCAGCCATGTTAGAAACCGAGCGTTTAGTAAGGCGCCACTTGGCAGAGGGGATCTTGCTGAAGGAACCGGTGCTTGTGCATGGCGGGTCTAAAACCACGAGGTCAGCATGCAACCGGAGAGGCAGTGGGTGCTGTAAGTCAGCAATTATTGGCACTGCAATTTGGGCGCCCATTCTTTTCACCTCTTGCTTCCAAACGTTCACCCTACGCCTAGAAAAATCAACGGAATAGATGACTCCCTTGTTTCGCATCAACTGCGCCATGTACGTGGTCTTGGCTCCAGGCGCAGCGCAGGCGTCGAGAACCGTTAAGCCTGCGGTAGGACAGGCTATTTCCGTGGCCAAACAACTGGCTTTGTCTTGGATGTAGAACAAGCCTTCACGAAAACTCTGCATTCTAATAAGAGGCCGATTGTTCCTCAGAAGCCTAAACGTGTGCTTAAGGCTTGGCACCTTCTCAACTGTTGCGCCCTCGCTTTCTATCCTTTTGATAATGCTTTTCTCTGAGTCTTTGAGCGTGTTCACACGGAGATACGTGGGCAATGTCTGGGTGGTGCTTTCTAAGAAGTCTATAGCCTCGCTCCTTCCCAGTAGGCGGAAGCAGTATTTGACGAACCATGTCGGATTGTAGGTTCGCAGAGCCACCCTTTCTTCGTCATCAGCCTTCTTGAGAACATCGCTTATGTCGGTGCTCAGAATTGCACCCAACGCTTCCTCTACGCCGCTGAGTTCGCGCCAACTAAGAATCGAGCGCCCAGTTCGAGCGATAACCGCCGCTTTCTCTATGTCGCCGTTCTCAAATTTTGTCTGGTAAGTGAACAACCGCAGAAAGGCTTGTGGACCCAACTTAAAGTCGTTGAGCGATCGGGGCGCCAAAACAATGTTTATGATAGAATCAATGATGTTTTGCCTTCGCAGAGTCTCGAAGACAAGTTTATGCGCCAAACCAACGGTTCTTCTATCTTTTATTCCAAGCTGTTTAGTGGCTTTTGCCAAAGCTAGACGCTCACCTAGCCGTCGCAGTTCTATCCAACTGAGAGTTTCGATGGCTAGGGTCCAAGCGTCTCGTAACAACTGTTGCAGCCTCAATCGAGCAGAAGCCTAAGGAGAGAAGATACAATATGGTGTAAGAACATATCGGTTTTGTGTCTGTAAGCGCTGTAAGGAATATTTTTACGCTAGGCGCTGAATATTAGTTGGGACACGAGGAAAAATGGCACGAAGGCAACTGACTGATTTCTTTGAACCTGCTCAGCAAGAGGCTAAAACCAAGTTTGAGGAAAAGACAATCGAATCCTTTACGCTGATCGTAAGGTTAGAAGAAAGGCGACATCGAAGAGATGAGTTTGAAGCCCCTCACAATTTACCTCCGTCCTACTTCGTGTCCGCAACCTACGACGGAGGCAAAGGTTCTGCACTCATTAAACTCTATGAACCCAACTCAAAACGCATCTTTTTCTGGCACGACACGACTGGTCACAAACCGTATTTGCTCACCAATCTTTCACCAATCGAATTAGAAAAAATGCCTCGTGTGGCTGGTCATATAGGCTTTGATCACTTTGAAACCGTGGAGAAGTACGACCCTCTTCTTGATCGAAACGTGATGTTAACCAAGGTTGTGGCGAAGGATCCATTGGCCATTGGTGGCCGACCTGCAGGCTGCCTGCGGGACATCATCCCCG
>Ga0315310_10000697_pt1 | contig 21490 bp, 17 predicted proteins | sample TDP5_MG_FD_203630 | JGI IMG/M metagenome (GOLD analysis project Ga0315310, IMG submission 203630) | Freshwater sediment microbial communities from Lake Towuti, South Sulawesi, Indonesia - TDP5 | ecosystem: Environmental > Aquatic > Freshwater > Lake > Sediment | place: Indonesia: South Sulawesi...
TCTAATGTGGGTGAACAGGTTGGCAAGTTTGTCGTTATTCGATAGGAGGCACAATGAAAAAATACATTAGCCTACTACTTATATTTATCCTGCCCCTTTTTGCCGATTTTGCAAAATTGGGGACATCCGGCGCTCAGTTCTTGAAGATTGGTGTTGGTCGTGGAGCCGCAATGGGCGAGGCTTTTGTGGCAATATCGGACGATGCCTCGGCAACATTCTGGAATCCTTCGGGTCTCGGCACATTAACCAGTCGGGAGATTACCTTACAACATAACGAGTGGATTGCCGATATTAAGCACGATTATATTGCCGCTGTACTGCCATTAGGGACCTTTGGCACAATGGGAATAAGTTTAACTGCACTGACAATGGGTAAGATGGAGATCTTGCAGGTTGATGACCCGAACACTGCCATGGTGCGCGAGGATACTGGGACAGGAACTTATTTTAATGCCGCAGATTTTGCCCTCGGTTTCTCCTTTGGCAGGATGTTTACAGACCGTCTTGCCGCCGGCCTTGCAATCAAGGCAGTCCAGGAGATGGTATCGGATATGATTGCCAGCGGTATTGCAACAGATTTTGGCATCCACTACAATACTGGATTTAAGGGTTTACGTATCGCCGCATCAATGTCCAACTTTGGTCAGGATATCCGCTTTGGTGGCAGAGATCTGGACAGGTCTTTTGACCCCTACCCTGATTCACCGATTGACTACGAGAAGGTCACCCTGGCTCTGAAGACAACCCCATTCCCTTTACCTCTGGTATTCCGCTTTGGTCTGGCATTCGACCCTGTAAAAAATGAGAATCAGAGATTTACTGTGGCATTAGACCTGAACCACCCTAATGACTGCTATGAGACCGTAAACCTTGGTCTTGAATATGGTTATCTTAATACGCTCTTCCTAAGGACGGGTTACAAGGCATACCTGAATATGGATTATCTAAAGGCGATGACCGGTGGTGACCCGATTATTGATACGGTTGAAAACAAGGTGACTGGATACGATTGGGGTGACCAGACTGAGTGGTTATTGAATAATCTTTCGGCTGGAGTCGGTTTCAATCTGAAGGCTGGCAGAACCGCATTGAAAATTGATTATGCCTATTTGAATAAGGGGATTCTGAAGGCTACCCATCGTTTAGGTCTAACGATCGGTCTGTAAAAACTTTGTGGGGTGCAGTCTAAGAAAAGACTGCACCCCAAAGAAAGAGATAATAAGAGCCCTATCCTTTGCATCTTTTAAGATAGATAAAATAAAGGAAGGGCAGTAGGAGATTGTTATGTCAATGAAACGATTTATAAATGTGTTATGTGTCCTTGTTCTAATTGCCTCTGGATCTGAGTTAATTCCATTTGATAAGATTGAATCACTCGCCAACAATTTTATCAATCAGTGGTTTGGTTCATGTCAACTTGACGAAGTTCTTACCTACTGTTCACTTGATGAAGAGCCCATCGCCTATGCATTGATCTATCATAATCAGAATAAAGAGCCCGTTACCATTGTTATGGGTGCAAGATACACGGCGACACCGATTGGTGAGATAACCAGGGGTTTACCACGGAGTAAATCGGGATTTAACAGGGTATTAAGAAAGGCACAGAATCTCTCTAACCGTGGTGTTCAACTCCAGAAACTTTACTATTTTGGTCCTGGTGAAGAGTATGTTGGTTTTAGAATTGATGACCGGGAGATACTCATCAATACCGTTAATTTCCGGTTGCTCGAGAAGTCTCTACTCATCGCAAGTAAGTCTGGGCCCAATAGAGAACTTGAATCATTGACCCGTGCCAAATGGGAGAAGTATTTCAATACTACAGATTTTACAATCAGGGCACGGGGCTATGTTGATTCTGTCCCTTTTATTGACTGGGTTTACGGTTGCACACCAACTGCTGCTTCAATGCTCTTCTGGTATTGGGATTCAAGGGGTTATGGAAGGCTTGTAGATTACTTCTTTACACACTGGGATTATCCTGAGGGGGAATGGAATGATTGCGCCAATACCAATCGGGAGCTTGCCATAGCAATGAATACCGATACAATAAGTGGTGGGACGATGATTGGCAATGTCAGACCCGGGATGATTGCGGTAGCGAATACGCTCAATGGCTATTCATTCACATCAGCGACCTCGCCCCAGGGTAACACAGGAAATAATTTTGTCTTTAGCTGGATAAAGACCGAGATTGACAATCAAAGACCATGCCACTGGAATGTGCTCTATTACTGGTATCCACCTTTCAATCAATATATCAACCATTCGATAACCGGTGTTGGTTACGAAATCATCCCACCGGATACATTTGTGAGGGTCCATACAACCTGGGATAATAATGAGCCGCTCTGGCCACTCTATACCTATTACGATTACACCTATTCTTATGACTATGTCGTCACCTTAGTTCCTGGTGGTTCAAACCCAAACAATATCCTACTCGATGAACCACAAGGTGGTGACATATATGGCATGCCCATCATCTTCAAGAATATCAAATACTACATCCGCTGGCATAGCCTTGGCGCTATTGACCATGTGAAATTGTGGCATTCAAAAGGGACCAATAATGATAGTTATGACTCATTGAGATGGGTATTGATTAGTGGTAACCAGGCAAATACCGGTAAGTTCGTCTGGACCTGTCCTGCTATAGATTGTTCACTACGCATCAATATCAGCGGTCTCGATGCCGCAAATGTGCGCCAGGGCGCTGATGGCGGCTTTGGAAGATGTCAGATCAGGGAAATAAGCCATTCAGCAGAGATTAATCTTGTTGGCCATTACGATACACCAGGCTGGGGAAACGATATCGTAATTTCTACCAATTACGCATTCATTGCGGATGGCACAAATGGACTTCTCATTGCTGATATCAGTGATTCATCATTACCGGACTACTACAGCCATCTGAATTTACCTGGCAATTCCTCATCACTTACACTTGGTGGACAGTATCTATATATTGGTTCACGAGAGGATACGCTGAGGGTAATTTCAATTGCAAATCTATCAAACCCTGTGCAGGTAGGCAGGTGTAGTCTTGGTGATGATATTCTCGATGTTTTTGTCGTTGATACACTGGTCTATGCCGCAGTGCGTAGCCAGGGTCTGGTAATTGTCAATGTCAAAAATCCAGCAAATCCTCTTATTGTTGGCACATACAATACTGCTGGACTCGCAAATGATGTCTATGTAAGCGGTGGCTATGCCTATGTTGCTGATGGAACAAAAGGGGTAAGGGTAATTGATATCTCCAACCCGACAAATCCTGTTGAGACAGGATATTATGACACCAATGGCTCAACGAATGGTGTGATAAAATCGGGTAACCTCGTTTATGCGGCTGATGGCTCAATGGGCATAAAGATATTTGATGGCTCAAGTCCTGACACCCTGCTCCTCTTGGGTTCGCTTGATACACCAAATGTAGCAACCAAGGTTCAACTTTCGAACAATTATCTCTTTGTTGCTGATGGTAATCTTGGTGGCATCAGGGTAATCAACATTTCAAATCCCTCAAGCCCGGTTGAGGCAGGGTATATAAGCGGCTCATATGGCTCAGCCGGCAACATATGGCTCAATGGAAGGATGGTATATCTTGCTGATGGTGGGACTGGTCTTCTCTTGATTACCCAGGCATTCACAGGCATCGAAGAAGAGAATCAGGCCATGATTAATTTTTCTGTGGAGATTTTACCGAATCCAACAGTTATCAATAAAGGTTTCATGCTCAATCTTGCTGTTCAAAACAAGGGTAATATTGAGGTCAGTCTATTTGACTGTTCAGGACGGTATCTGAGAACAATCTATAAAGGGCTTTTAAATCCAGGAAAGAATCAAGTCCATTATCAGCCAAAGGATATGCCATCGGGTATATATTTTGTAAAGACAGAATTCGGTAACTGCCGAAGTGTCCAAAAATTGATTCTAATCAAATGATGGGAAAGGGGGTGATGCATTAAAAGAGACAGTGAAATGGTGACACACCGTTGGATAAAAAATCCTTCGGTGTAAATTGATATATTCAGCTAAGGCTGAATGAATAAAAATGAAAGGAGCGAAAAAATGAAGAAAATCTTTGCACTAATGTTTAGCGTCGCCATTGTCTGGGCAACGGTTGTGCCGGCTAATATCAATAAGGCAATAATTGACGATGGGACATTCAAAGATGGGCCGCACAGCCCGGCCGTGCTTGACCGAGCATATGTATTGATTGATTCAAGTGGCAACCAATTCGGGATGTGGACAAACATGCAGGAATGTATTGCCTATAATCCAGTAGTTGGTGGACTTGAGTTTCTTCACCGTGCTTTTACACCAACCGGCGTCCTCAATGTCCATCAGACCGATAGCGCATTCTCGTTCTGGGTTCATGATGCGGCAGTCTACAATCAGCAACACGGTCCTGCCCGTTATCCGACTTCGGTGGCTTCAGATGATGGCTCTGGTAATGGTCCACATATCAGTTATCCCTTTTTAATCGGTGGTGCCTGGGGTGGTATTGGGGCGGTATATGAGTCTGGGGGCTGGTGGTCATCTACCTGGGACTATCCAGTAGATATTGGACCGAGCAATATCAATACCCATAAAAATAATGGTAAACAACTGCCCAATGGTGATATTCTATTTATTGCGGTCACAGCCACAGATGATATCATCTATCGCACAGTTAGCCCTGACCTGGGTAATGTAATTGCGACTGGCACCGTTGCATCCCCATTCTTCTATTGGGGCTTTGATATCAACGGTGGCACTGCCTATGTCTTCTATTATGATGCCAATCTCAACATCTACTACAAAACAACAACCGATGGTGTTACCTGGAGTGCTCAGCAGACATATAATATGGTCTGGCCCAGCCCCTATACAGCCAATATCATTGGCTGGACACAGTGTGCAGTGACCGATGCCGGTAATCCACTCCTCGTCTTCGACAACTGGGATGGAAACGATGGCACATATCCATTCTATTCAAAGGTTTATGTATCCTATCAATCCGGTGTGGCTTGTGTAAAGGTCTCATCAGAGTTTGGTGCCCCTGATACCGAGTGTTACTATCCGACCATTGCCGCCGAAGGAAGTTATGCGACGGTTATCTTTGGTGTGCCGAGAAACAATCTGGAAGATACCCTTGCCTGGTGGGACATCTATGCGGCTGGTTCCACGAATAATGGTCAAACATGGTTACCGCCGAGAAAATTGACCGGTGCCATTACGGCATTCAACCCTACTATGTGGCAGATTGCCAAAAGGGTGGAACCGACAACAAAGAAACTCTATTACTGCTTCTCTTCTTCCATACCAAACCCTTCAGTAGATTTGCACTGGCTCGTTTACAATTACAATGCAGCAGAGCAGGCAAGGTTATATGTTGCCTGGGATGATATCATTGGAATCGAAGAGAATAGCTCATCGAGGCCTAACCGATTGAGCCTCAACATTGCACCGAATCCGATTTCCCGTCGCTCGAACATCTCCTATGCATTGCCTTCTGCTGACAGGGTCTCACTCAAACTCTACAGTGTAGATGGCCGATTGGTGAGGACGATTGAGAATGGTTATAAAGATGCCGGCGTTTACACTGTAAACATCAATGGCCATGAACTTGCAAACGGCACCTACCTTCTCATCCTCGAGGCGGGCAATAAGACACTCTCCGGTTCACTGGTTATCGTCCACTAAGCGAAAACCATCTATTATAGAAGAAAGGGCGGGTTTATTGCCCGCCCTTTCTATTCATCATACAAAGGCAATAATTGCGGATCTACTACCCTGTTAATCTATATATCGAAGGTTTCTTCTTATCGGCTGATAATTTCGGTCTTTTTCTAAACCCTTCAACCACACTTCCTTTGCCTTATCAAATTTCTGAAGCCGATAATAACAGATACCTATTAGATTGTATATCTCGGCTGGTATCTCATGTCCTTGTGGATATTCAATTGCATCCTCAAAGTTTTTTATTGCCTTTTCCCAGTTACCGCTCTGCATATAAAGTCTACCCAGACCTTCGCCAATAATCGGATAGGGGGATGGACATAATTTATGATAGGACTCCAGGACCTCAATGGCCTTTTGTTGCTCATTTTTCAGAACATAGCAGTCGGCTAAATTAAAATATATTCGTGCATGCCACTTTGCAATGCCTTTTGCCATATTGAGGTAATAGATGGCAGTATCATAATCACCTAATTTTTTGTATTGGAATCCTAACATATTGAGTGCATCATAATATTCAGGATTGAGTTCCCATGATTTTTTAAAGTATTCGATTGCCATATCTTGGTTGTTAGTCTCCAGATAATAATGTCCCAGGTTGTAGTATACTTCATAGGTAGACCTATTTAGTGGTTCTAACAAACCTTTCTGGAGATAGTTATGTGATTGGTTAAATTTTCTTGCCAGGAAAAGCGCATTGCCAATCTGGCTATAGGTAAAAGAAGGGGCAATTGTATATGGGTAGCTATTACCAAAGAATTTTACCTGTGTGAAAATTGTAAAAAAACCTGCCAATGAAACCAACTTAATTATGTTCATGTAATCCCTATCCCTCAATTTGGTAATCAGGGTAGCAATGTAGTATGCGGCAAAGATTATTAAAAGGGGTATAATGGGTAAACGGTATCTTGCCGTGATGAAAATCAGAATTATACTAAAGGAGTAGACGAAGATTAACAACAGAACAAGCATCATCTTTTCACGATTGCCGATTAATGCACGGGCCAAAAAAAGAACAAATATTGCGGCTAAGCTTAATGGTAGGATGATATTCAGTCTTGCTATTGGTAATTTAGTAATAAAGAAGAATTGGCTAAAAAATCTTAAATCGAAATTACGCGAAAATTCATAACTATTAAAGAAGAGTATAAATTTTTTTATCATAAGCCCCAGCCAATTTGCGGGCTGATGCAAAATGAATTCCGACCCCTTTTTATAATAGAATCGAGATTGGTCCGCAAAGTTTGTTATCCGTTCCTGTCCATATGCGGTCATCAATAATCTTTCCCATTCAAAGCCGGGTCGGGCGGTGAGTGTCTGATAAGTATTCTGGTTATTGCCAACATAGAAATTGATACCACCATTATAGGAAACAATGACAATCTCCTTTGCCGTAATGTAATTTCTAAGGGTCACTAAAATAGTAGGAATTAAGGAGAGGACCGTGAAAATTGCTACATATTTGAGTGAAACAGGCCAACGCAGATTTCGAAGATAGAAAAATAGCCATACAAGAATAAAAGGAAGGCAGAGAAGAAAATTGGGCAGTGTTATAATTAAAAACCCAAAACTTATTCCTGATAGAATTAACCATTGTAGTCTCAATTTCCTAAACTTAAACGATTCAAAAAATATAAAAATAGCTAAAACAGTAATGAGTAACAGGCAAATAATAAAGACCGGTGGTAGGATTTCTATACCGAATTGAATGATGGGTATATATAAAGCGTATAATAACATACCAATCATTGCGACCTTTTTATCAAAAATCTTTCGGGTAATAAAATAGACCATCAGGGTATTGAACAGGTCAATAATTATTTGAATTATTTTGACTGTATCTCCAGACCGACCAAAGAGCTTAAATATTATAGCAATAAAATAGGAATACATTGGCGGATGCCAGAAAGAGCCAGGCGGTCCCAGCCAGTTTTTATTCATGTAATATTCAGCGACCGCAACATATTCAGCAGAATCGACAATCGGAATGTCAAATATGGGATTGTTACGCTTCGTTTCTATAAAGTTAGACAAGCGCAAAGCAGATGCGAGTATTATTATCAGAATTAAAATAAAAAATTTTTTAGGTGGCATAAAATTAATTAAAAAATTATATAACGATTTAACTGGTTTCTAATCCCCTATCTAATAACCCCTAACCATGGTCCTAATAAGAATTGTAGTCTACCAATAAGAAGGCTGATGCGTGCCATCACCGTATAACCAAATGCCGCACCAAATCCAATCATAATAAAGATAATACCAATGCGTGAGCTGACCTTGAGCACACCTTTCTGCTCTTTCGAAAAGTAGAAGTAGGAGAGGGTGCATAGGACACCGATAAAGAGGATTATTGACCAGACTATACCCATTTCACCGGCATGCCACGCCTTGAAATTTTCAGGTGTAAGGACGGTCCCTTGAATCTGTTTAATAATATTAGCCTGGATACCAGCCGGGATAGAAGCGCCGGTATAGTAGCCGATCGAAATGCCGATGGGAATTCGGACAAGCCATGATACCTTGGGGATGAACCTTGTAAAGTATAACGCACCAACCACAAATGGAATAATATACAATAATTTACCCTGTCCGAATAATGGGTCAAATAATGCAGGCACAAGGATTCGATGCCAGTAGAATGTTACTGCATAGCCATTTGCCACACCAACGAATACATGCTCGGCAAACTTGTAGAATGGGTTATCCTTGTAAAGGAATGAGAAGATTGACAGACTTAGGAAAGCGCCAATCCATATCCAGGGCTCGGTTGAGAGGTTCATCGTCTCCTCCTTTGGACGAAGTAACCAATATTGCCGATGATGATGAAGGCAATCATTACCAGATGTGCATAGGTGATTGATGGAAGTGACTCACTCGCCTTTCTCTTCTTGTGGACATTAAGTTTTGCTTCAAGCATCTCTTCATATTCAGCCGCGCCCTTCATACCAACGATCAACCCTGTGAATTGTCCGGTCTGTAGATAGGGATAAAAATCTGAGGCCGAGACCGCAGTGCAGCCAGCTCCTATCCTGATACCAAAGCGATTCTGGGCATAGGCAACCCAGGAGACCGGGATACTTGAACCAGAAAGCGAGATTAGAAGTTCCGCATCATTATAATTCTTGATTTTCTTCATAAGGGGTAATGTATCGGTCTTGTTACCATAATAATCACTCTTATAGACCTCAGTAATACTTTCACCCATACCAAGCATGGGGACAAGGGGTGGTGGCTGCCATCCCAAAAACACATAGTCCCTGCCATATATAATACTGTCAGCATTGGTCTTTGCCTCTCTATTATACTCATCGGTTATACGATCCTGGGCAGATTTTGCCAATCCAAGCGGCTGGACATAAAGACTCAGGACAAGCACCTTTATTCTTTTTTTAAAGGCATGCCGTAATATCGCCAGACCCATTGGTTCAAGTTCAGGCTGGGTCTGTGGTTCATAATCGAAATCCATTATTAGTACCTTTTCTTCGTGAATTGTATCAACTGCCCAGAATAGTTTTTCAACCGGTGGCATGACCCTGACCTTTTGTGGCGATGGCAATAATAAAGGTAATATAACCACAACCGCCAGGATAAGATAGATGATTCTTCGGTCAACCTTGAGCAATGTATCAATGATTCTCATTCACCACCTCCAAGCCAGGACCTTTCGATGCCAAGGATTATCTTTAATGCAGTTGCCAGACCACCTAAGGCAACACCAAATTGTATTCCCCTCATCCCGGCAACATTGGGAACATTCATAATCCACTGGGCAAAGGAAGGAAGATGCGGCGAAATTCTATCACCAAGGGGTAAGATACCGAGCATAACGACAAATGCCGCACCCAAAAGTAGTGTTGCCTCGGCCGAGCGGGCGCGAAATGCCCGATAGGCTGCAGATGCCATCAAGAATGCCAATAACGAAAACATGGTTGAACCGAGTGGAACCTCGATGTTCATATAAATCGTCTGGATATCAAAATGGAAAGAACCAATCCTTGTGGGAAGTGGTCCAGCCCCTTCAACTCCCCCAAAAAGTCCAATGAATGCACTGATAACAAAGGCAATAATCAGCACCCAGGAGTATTCCCAGTTTTCTCTTCTTCTTTTTATCTTATCATAATGGACCCGCAAGAGACTGCCAAGTCCAAGAACAAGGGCAAAGGCCGCGATGATTCTTAAAAAATCATTTCGTAAAAATTGGTCGGTATTCTGGACATAGGGATGGGGAATGAGAAATGGTAGCATTGCCATAATGCCAAAGACAAATATGAAAATTAATGGCAAACCCCTTTTCATTTTTACCTCCTATCTAAAGAGATTCAATATGGGAAACCTGGTTAGCAAGCCAATCACCGAAGCCGCAATCAATATGCCACCAATAATAAGTTTTCCCCGGTCTTCGCCCTTTATTGCACCAAGTAATAATGGTTCTCTTGAGATATATGCCGATGCGGCATAGAGTTCCTCACCAATTAAGGTATAATCACAGGCGGTCACAAAGAATGGTAACTGTGTTAGAACATCTGTGCCGGCAATCTGAATCGCACCCGTCGAGGCCCCGGTCTCGGCAATAATCAAGGATTCTGCGGCAAAATATCCAATCAAAAAATTTGTCGCTGGTTTTTCTCGAACCATTATACCATCAACTGCTGCGGCATAGGCAAATTGTGCCTCAACCTCGAAGAATACACTATCCGGGTCAAATGCGTCAGGTCTGCCAGCCGTGGTATATGCCTCCTTCACAATCTCACGGGCGACTGTATAGGTTACCGGGTCATAATGCGGATTTATCAATTTCGTATTATATTTTGCAACCTTCTTGGCAACCTCACCAAGGATATTTAGTGAAGCAATTGTGGAGATATATTCAATATATCCAATTCCCGTAGAATATAATATTGGTTTTCCCATTTCCGTAGCCCTGCCAACCGCATCATCCACTGCCTGTAAGCCAGCAATCTTGCGGATATACAATTCCTTGCCACGACGGGCATGGTAGACAAAAAATAAGATAAAGGCACCAAAGACAATCAATGTTACAAAGATGTTGATTTTATTCCGGTCAATCCATTGGGGGATGCTCATTACTGCTTGAGAGATTTCAGAATATGTCCTGACCGTATCTTTCAATGCCGCAATCTTGTAATAGTATTTTTTTCCATCTTCGGTCTGGTCCTCAAAACATCCCCGGCTTCTGCCGATATAACCAACCTTTTCAAAATCTATCCCATCTTCACTCCGATAGATTTCATAACCGGTCAGGAGGGTGTCATCGGCCGATAACTGCCACTCAACAATTATTACCCCACCACCATCATCCGGTGCATCGAAACCATGCACCCCGGTTGGCGGCGCAAAACCAATTGCAAATGTTAAGAAGATTAAGGTCATGGTATCTCCTTAAACTGTCTCTATTTTTCCAGACAGACACATGGGCTCTTCCCACACTTCGGACATCCCTTTATATACTTCTCCATTGCCTCTTCGGCATCAATACCCAATATCGAACCAATGGAGAGAAGCCAGGCAAGGCAGTCGGCGAATTCTTCAGTAATTTTTTTTCTATCTTTTTTCCTTATCGCCCGGGCAAATTCACCTATTTCTTCAACAAGCCAGTTAAATGTTTTATCGAGTCCCCTTTTTGAGTCCTTTTTTAAATAGATTCTTTTGATAAGCCTTTGATATAGATTTAGGTCCATATTAAAAAAGGGGAGGGGTTTAGCCCTCCCCTTTTCGTGCTTCTATTCTTAGAAATTCCAATAGTCGTCGTCCCAGTCTTCGCCACCGATTTCATTTCCATTACCATCGAGATAGTATTCTTTTCCAGCCGCTTTTACTGAACGAGATATAAAGACCCGACGACCAGTTGTCGGTGTTCGCTTGAAGTAGTAGTCAACGAATGTCTTATTATCATCGGGTGGTGGTTTCGTATAAATCCGCAATTCACCAGGAATATAGCCGGCATCATCAAATGCCTGTATTGTATTCAAGTTTACTGTTGTAGTATCCAATAGCCTTGAGAATGTCAATGTAATACCTCTAAAAATACTTGTGACCTGATCAACATGCGGTGGAATTACTGAATCAACCCGGAAATAGGTTTCATAGTCTGGTTCGGTTGCCTCAGGACCATCAAAATTGCCATCGAGTGGAAGAAGATAGGAGATTTGACTGATATACTTCACCTTCTGCTTCACATTTGCGCATTTTACCTTTAATATGTAGTTCTTGCCAATCGTAAGTGGACCACTTGGTGTAAAGGTAACTGCCTGAGGCAATACACCGGTTCGGTTTAGAACAGCGGGAGTGCCATCCTCGCTTGTCAGTGAAAAGTTTGTAGTGCTGAGGGTTGCGGTATCCATTGGTTCGGAGAAGAATATTGTTAGAGCCGGCGTCTGGTTACCTGTACGCACTGTATCCGGCGGATTGCCAGGAAGAAATCCCAATCTTGACCAGACCGTTGTTACACATGAATCAGGGTTGCCACCTGTAGTGTAGAAGGTAGAAAGGTAGTCATCATATGGGGTGCCATCAGCAAGACTGTCCTTATCAAAATCAATTGGTAAACCATACCTATTTCTTACACCGCTACTACCAGAGACGAGTCGAACGAGGTATTCGGCCCCAGTGGTTCCTAAATCTGTAATATAGATAAAGAGTTTGCGAATCTCTGCATAGTATTTGTATGTAATACCGCTCGTGAGCTTGGTATTAGTCCTTGTATTCCAGAGCTCAATGTTCGATGATGTAAATGTTGCCTCATCCATAAAATCGGAGAATATGATTTCAATCTGGGCAGGATAACCTGATTGACCACCATTCTGGTCTGTAATAAGACCCTTATTTGCTGGAACAATACTTGTTACCGTAGGCAAGTTTGCGGCACCAATATTTTGAGGTAGATCAGGGTTTATCTCTAAGATATTCTCTGCCTTCTGGCAGGCAATCGTCAACAGCAAAATTGCTGAAAAGATTAATGCCTTCTTCATCTTTTCCTCCTTATTAGAACTTTAATGTTGCAGAAAGCTTCCAGTTGCTCAAATCAGTGAGTCTATTGAAGCCCATCAGGTCAATCTGGAGATTTTCATTCACCTTCCAGCCAATACCATAGAAGTAATCAGTAGTCGGTGTCTTCTCGACATTGGTCTCTTCAGAGCCGACCGGTTGTTGTGGCGGGTCAACCATCGTTTCGGTAACCGTGCCTGTTCCATCAACCTTTCTTACCCTTTGGGGCTCATATTGAATCAAATCAGTTACCGTGGTGTAGTCATCTATTGTATATGTATGAATAGCACCAAGCCTAAAGACCAGGGGCTGGGTAAGATAGAATTCGAGTCCAACAGGAAATGAAAGGATGTGGAGGGCGCCGGTAGTCTTTATCATCCAGGTTTCACTCGACCATGTTGTCTGGACATAATCGTCAGGGTCAAAGATCACGCCATCATTATCGTCATATCTTCTAATCGAGACTGTGGTATCCTTTGTTGCCATAGAATCAGTATAAGATGCCGTGCTGAATATGACGCCAATACCAAATTTCAATCTTTCAGAAACCGTGAAGAGCTGTTTTGTGCCCAACCTTATACCATTTGAACCACCATCACCATAATAATCGGTTGTTGTTGTAATCGTATCCCAGGTGAAGTCAGGATTGATTCTCTCTCTTGTTTTATAGTATTTTCCTATTGCACCATCACCATAGCTAAAGGACTCGGTATAGAATCCTAAATAGAATCTACCCTGTCCATTTTCACTATAATTATAGAATGATTTCAATTCGATATTGATCACCGAGCCTGATTGGGGTAAATCGGTTGAATCGAGGATTGACGCATTTACAAACCACTCGGTTGTATCTGATGTCCTTGTATATATCGCAGTATCACCGAGAATAATTGCCTCATCCTTCCAGCCTAACATATCGTAACTTGCAGTCAGACCCAGAGACATCTTCCCTTTATCCATCCAACCACTGAATATGATTTCATTGCCCGATATATTCGTTTTGTTATCACCGGCAAAATCTGCCTGTGTCGTTGAAATTACTGTATTCGTTGTTAAATCCTCAAAAGAATAATCATAGGTGAAGTTATTATCAGGGTCGGTATCTATAAATTGTGTTCCCCGATGCATAAATCCAAGTCCCAGGCGAAGATTGTTCATTTTGTAACCTGTGCCGATATAAAAATCATTGTCCTTATCAATATTATATGCGGACCTTGATTCAGTCTCAGTTACACGACTATCATACACACCGTTACCATCCGGGTCATTCCAGTCAATTTCCGTTACCTCGCCATCGCCATAGATGGGATTACCATATGGGTCAACGAGACCGGTATTCAATGGGGTTTTGTCAACGCTTCTATCATAGACCATTCCCGGGTATAGTTTGCCGAGATTCTTTGAACCACCGAGAAGGATGTATGGCACACTACCATTAGAAAATGGTTCTTCGGTTCCGGTCACAAAGTTCGAGAGGCTTGTCCAGAGCCTTGCACCTTTAATCTCACTGATTCTTGCCGGGTCAAAGAGAAGGTCATAGTCATCCTCCCATAGACCTGCGGTGGATTGATACCTGAACGATTCGGTTATCAATCCAAACGAGAGCGAAAAGAGAATAGCAACCACTAAGGTATATTTCATCTTACCTCCTTTCTCGATACCTTATCGGTTCCGCCAAAGGCGGTTCTATAATAATAGAGACACGGCCTATCCGTGTCATTCTTTTTTGCACCGTCACCTCCTTTCCTGAATGCCTATTGTGAACATTATATTCATAATTTTTTATTTGTCAATATTCATGTGTCAGGGCAGACAGTCAAGGGCCAGGGTAAAACAAAAAGGGAGCTTAAAAGCCCCCTTTTTTATCATTATTCATTCTCAAGGGCAAATTTACGCATTGCCTCACGGTGCATCTTTCGAACTTCAGCCTGATGGTCTTTCTCGGGTTTACCGGCAAACTGCTCAATATCAATGTCAACAGGCTTTGCCTCATAACTGCACCAGAAGAAGCCAACTGCATCACCTTTAATATTACCCTCAGCACCTGGTAATATCTTCGGTCCAGATACCCCTTCAACCGAAATATTGCCATCACCCCATAGAACAGTGTCCACATCCCCTGGGAAGATTCTACTGGCGTTAAGTGTATATGAGGTTCCATCCATTATTGTATCCAGATAAAAATAGAAGTATTCATAATTCCCAGCAGTGTCCATGTAGGAATAATCAATAAAAACATCCAACCAGTACCAATCCGCACCCGATGCTGAACCCCAGGTGATATTTAAACTATTACCCTTATGTAGGATGTAACTCGTATCCGGACTCGTTATGCTAAACTCACGGGGTAAACTATCAGTCGCCTTACCTTCTCCTTCGTCATAATCCACTTCAAATTTGCATTCGTCGCCTAAATTCACCCAGTTGATAGGACCATGATAGAAAAAATCCGTTGGTGAATAATCAAAAAACTCGATAGGAACGGTATCACCATTTACTGTTATCAGGGGAACAATCTTGAAGCCGTTGTATTTATACCCCTCGATGTCAGCTTCCTTTTTTAACGTATCGTTATCCCAGAATGCAAAGATTCCGGCAATTATTGACGCCCTTTCGCCACCACCACAACCGATAAAAAGAAGCATCAGACCAGCCACAACACACAGTAACTTTTTCATATAATCTCCTTTCGACTCACAGTATACATATAATTTAATATTTGTCAATAGTATGTCGTTGCAACTTTAACTGCAAACCAAAGATGTCTCTTTGTTTAAAATGTTCCTTGCAATGTCATAAATTTAAGGTATAATATTATATGGGTCTTAAGTGGTTTATCTCCTGGGTCCTGGCATTTCCATTATTAAAACTGCTTACCGGCATTGAGATTGTAGGCACCTTGCCAAAAAAAGGCCCGGTTATCCTTGCCTGTAATCATGTCTCGTTTTTAGATCCACCTGTGATAGGCATAACAGCCTTTCGCGAGGTCTATTTTCTTGCCAAACCCGGCCTCTTCAAGTTGTCAAAATTTTTTACCTGGTTAATCACTACCTATAATGCCTTATCCTTAGAAGGATCCGAAGGCATGAGAATGGCAGTGAGATTGATGAAGAAAGGTAATCCGGTCGTCATCTTCCCTGAGGGCACAAGGTCAAAAGGGGGTATACTCTTACCTTTCAATCCTGGTGTTGGCTACCTCTCAATAAGCCTTAATATTCCAGTTGTGCCTGTCTATGTTGCCAATTCGAATAAGAAGTTTATAACACTTATGATCCGTTGGCATAAATTGAGAATTACCTATGGAAAACCTATCTACCCTTATGGTTATAAGAAAGACAAAGACGATTTTGAAAGATTTGCGATGAAGATACGAGAGGAGGTTGAATGTCTGAAATGAAAATTTATTATGCGCGACATAGTGGGTTCTGCTTTGGTGTTAAAAGGGCAATTAAAATGGCGATTGATGCCACAAGGGGTCGAAAGGTTGTTTATTCATTAGGTCCTTTAATCCATAATCCAATAGTGGTTGATAATCTCAGCAAAAAGGGGATTATTACAGTGAGCAATATTAATGAAATTAAGGGCCGGCATGTTATCATTCGTTCACATGGGATTCATCCTGCTATAGGGGAGAGATTAAAGAAGAATTTCGCAATTATTGACGCTACCTGTCCAAAGGTCCGCAGGGCACAACTTTATGCCCAGAAACTGGCAAAGGAAGGCTATAAGGTAATAATTGTGGGCGAAAAAGACCACCCCGAAGTTAAAGGACTGTTAGGATATGCTGGACAAAATGGCGAGATCTATACCGAAGGGTTCAAAATGAAAAACAGGCGCATCGGTATTGTTCCACAGACTACCCTTAATATTGAATATCTAACCCAGGCTGTATCAAAGATGCTGCCATATGTTCTTGAGATGAAAATCTATAATACCATATGTAATGAGACCATACTCAGAATCAACGAAACATTAGAAATTGCCAAAAAGGTTGATGTAATGATTATTGTGGGTGGTAAAAATAGTGCCAATACAACAAGGCTCTACCAGATGTGTAAGCGTATTAGACCATCGTATCATATTGAAACTGCCGATGAGATATTACCGGACTGGTTTAATAATAATAGAAGTATCGGTATAACCGCTGGGGCGTCAACACCGAAAGAACAGGTTAGGAAGATAGTTAGATGTCTGAAGAGAGGATTCTGAAAAATCCAGGCCTGATAATCAAAAAGTTTTAGAAGTCCCTTTTTTCGAGTGCCTTAATGCCCAATTGCAACGGTAAGACAATTGCAATAATATTGATAACAAGAAATGTAATCACACTTAAAAAAATCAAAAGCATATTAGTAGGACGATTGAAATATTTATTTGTCAAATAATTGTATGCCGGTATTGCCAAAATAATTATTGATATGCCCACATAGGCAACACTTGTTAAAGCGGCAATAATACCTCCACTCCCGGCCGCAATCTTCGATGGGTTATCTTCACTGAATTGAGGGAAGCCGCTACCCAATCCTAAATTTATCGAGACCAGGGATGCGGCAACAAATAATCCAATTATCGGCATCAACAGGTATAGGCGCTGGTCAGTCTTTATAAAAATATTTGAGAAAATCAACAAACCCTCAATTATAATAATTGCTAATATCAGATTAAAAAAATATTTAATTTTTATTATCCTTTTGAATGATAATGGTGAGGATGTAATGAGCCAGAGTCCATCATGCTCCAAACTGATTGCCGGAAAGATAAATCGCACACCAAGGGTCGCCAAAACAAAACTGATGTAGGCAAAATTGGCAAATGAGACGATTGTCCTCCATAAAGGGAAGCCAAAATAGAGCGGGGTCCTTTTTAGAGAGAATATATAGATTATTAAAAGAATAACAAATACCGATAATTGAACCCACTGGGTAGGTTCACGAATAAATAAAAGAATATCTTTGAATATGAATGCCTTTGTATCACTATGCTGGTATCGTGTAAGTGGTGATTTTATACTCTTCTTTTTAGTGGCATGCTCACCAATACCAAGCCAGGACTGGTGGTATAGGATGTGGGCGAAGAAGAATGCAATAATAAGAGTGCTCAGGCTTGAAAAGAAGAGTAAGAGAAAGTTGAATAACCAGTTAGTCTCGGTAAATTTGAACCCTTTCAAAATATTACCCAGCCAGGTGGATGGCACATACTTGCCACCCACAGTCGTAAGATTTGCAGCAAACCTTAAAAGTTCTTGTTCATTCTCGGTTTCAAATATCTTAAGCAATGATGGATTGTTTATTTTTATATATAAAAAGGATAAACCAACAATAAAGATGAGTGAAAGGAGTATCACATCCCTTGGTTTAAGTTTGGGAAAGATTGATAAAATCAGGAACATTAAGATTGAGGCGAGTGCTGCGGGAATAAGGATGTATATAAAAATGCTAAATATTGAAATAATGTAGTATAAAAAATTTAATTTTGTTACAACCCCATAGGCAACAATGAGTGGTAAGCCGATAATCATGGTTGCCCACGATGCATAGACTGAATTTTCAAAGAACTTCGCAAGATAGATGGCGGTTGGTTTGATGGGCAAGGAAAATAGAAAATTCAATTCTTTGTTGTTGTAGAAAGTAGAGAACGAGGTGATGATATTACTGAAGGTAAGCATGATGAAGAAGACGAAGAATGCCATCTCAATGGTTCGGTCCATAATCGCAAAACCCAAGACCTCGATCGTGGCGAGATACTTGAATATTTTAAAGAATACATAAAATGCCCCTATCAGAAAGCAACCAAAGACAAAGACGAAGGAGATAATCCTTATCAGATTTAACTGGGAAAGGGATTTTGTGAATGCCCTTAATCGGGCAAGAAGTATTAAAAAGAACTCGTTCATATTTCCTTCAACAAATATTTTATGTAATTGTTTCCTCTGATAGTTTAAGATATATTTCCTCAATATTCTTTGACCCGGAGATATCGGCTAATTCTTCAAAACTACCTATAAATTTCAATTCGCCTTTATTGATTATCCCGATGCGGGTTGCTATTTCTTGGGCGAATGTTAAGGTATGTGTTGAAACGAACAGTGTCCTGCCTTCATGTTTCAGCCTAAAGAATATCTCACGGACGGTCATACTACTTTTTGGGTCTAAGCCAACGAGTGGTTCATCAATCATAATTAAGGATGGGTCACGTATGAGGAGTTGACACATTATCACCTTCTGCTTCATGCCATGAGAATAACTTTCAGCAGGTTGATCAATCCAATCACCAATATCGAACACCCTAAACAGTTCATCCAGTTTCTGGTAATAATCATTCCTTTTTATATTGAAGATGCCCGCAATAAAATTGATAAATTCCCGTCCAGTTAATTTATCATAAATGAACGGTTCATCAGGGATATAACCAATTAATGATTTTGTCTTTAAAGGCTCACTTGCAATATTCAGCCCTTGAATATAAATCTCACCATGGGTCGGGTGAAGAAGCCCGGCAATGAGTTTCAAGGTTGTAGTTTTACCGGCGCCATTCGGACCGAGAAGAACAAAAATCTCACCGCCCTTCAATTCAAGACTTAGATTCCTAACTGCCCAGAGATTATTAAACCTCTTCGATAAATTCTTTATAACTAAGGGATTCACAAAAAGCCCTGCCGTTAAATTGTAATAGTTAACCGGTATCTATATTCATCTATATTCCAGCACATCTATTTTCAATTTACCTACAACCTTAAGGACCTTTGCCTGTTCAGCAATCTCCCCTTCTTTCAATTTAAGATGATTAATATCCGCTGGGAATTGATTAAAGGTCGGGTCAACAGGAATCCATTTTCCGAGCCAGACTGCACACCAGGCATGGTAATAGTATGCACCACCATAAAGATTCACCAATCCCACATAAATTTTTGTTGGGATACCCAAGGCACGGGCAAGCGCCGTAAATAGAATTGCATGTTCGTTACAATCACCCTCTTTTGTCTTCAAAACATCAATTGCCGATGGTAATGATGCAGTGGATGTTTTCTTCAACATGTTATATACACCAACCACAAGTTTTTGCGTGACCAATCTGGCTTCGGTTTCGTCACCGGCTATTCTCTTTGCCTCAGCAATAATTTCCGGATTGTCACTTTGAACGTAGATTGATGGCTTCAGATATCTACTTTGTTCGCCAATTGGAATTTTCATGTCTAAAAGTTCGTTGAGGTTAGAAAGATTACTTTCAATAACAATCGGTTTTTCTAAAACCAATTTTTGATAATCATCATTCAAATCCAATCCTTCGATGTCTATATCCTGTAATTCCAATTTGAGATATTTTAGTTTTTGAGTAACAGGCACCGATTTCTCAAGTTTAACCGCAAAGAAGGAGAGGAGGGCAAATGCATTAGCAGGTTCAACCTCAGCGAGTGCCTCTTCCTTTGATAAGGGTAGCATCTCCATACCAAGGTTGGGTGAAGCCTCTTTTAAGACCCTATAATCATCATCGAGCCACAGGACCGAGGTGATCCCAATAAAATCTATTTCAACCCTCATGCCACTCAATTCTTTATCAAATACCTTGATGGTTTCTTTAGGTAGAACCTTTACCGTTGCGGTAGATGGGGATTGCGTTGTGGGGTCAAAATACGGTATCTCAATTTTATCGCCGGGTTTCAGGTTTCTCTTCTTTATTACCTCTTCCAATGCGTCAGGAAAATATGGTTTATCCTTTAATTGTATGGTCTGGGATTGGGAAATACCCTGCGAAATAGTCGTTAAGGTCAACGCCGTCCCCTGTATCCGGCCTTCAACCTTTGTTGCATGACCAGGGGTTATCATCTCTAAGGAAAAATCCTTTAGTGCGTAATCCCGGTCCGTATGTGCAAATAAATGGCTCGTTAAGGTGCGCGTCTCATTCATCATCAATATGGTCAGCCGGGTGTGGTTCTCTACCTCGAGACCTGTATCGGGTCGAGCAGTCTTTGAAAAGGAATAGCCCACACGCTGGCCATGAATGAATATACCCATCCACTCTTCATTCGCACTTGTCGTTGGTAATTCAATCTTAACACCTGGTGAACTTCGTGCCCCAGGGATGTGTAATAATAAATAGACGGTAAAACCTAAAATTGCCGCTATTATAACGGCACTTGCCAATTTCCGCATGATGACCTCCGTTCTGTAATTTTTTTATTATATACCTTTATTGATGTGTGTCAATATTATAGGTAATTGATTTCTCAAGAACAATCACTCAGTCACTCCCCCCTCGACAAACTTTGAATTGTGGATATAGTAATAGGTAAGCCATCCTTAAAAAACACCAATTTTTATGTTAGGTTCAAGGCACTTTAGTTCTGCCAAGTTTATGGTGGATTTAAGGTGCCCTTATTCTTTGATTGGTAAAAAGATAATTTTGCTTTTTTATCAAAGATAAAAAAGCGTTAAATGGTTCAATGCCGTTTAAGATCGCGGTCTGGATCACACTCATTATTACCTGATGATTACGCTTCCCAAGTTCTGAGCGATTGCCAAAAGTCACCTTGCGCATAATTACATTCGGTCGCAATTGCCGCTCAGCACGGAAATTGGGGACAGGTATAAACTTTTAAACTTTTGAATATTGTTGCCTTATCGAAACGCGAGGCGCCTACCCTGTAATGAGGCAAACGCTGATTGATAAAATACGCAACTTAACAATTTATTTCGCCGCTTGCGCTTCTTCCGGCTTTTCTTTTTGCCACTATCCTTTGCACAGAGGACTAACCCACAATAGG